>OJNJ01001379.1_pt1 | contig 13868 bp, 9 predicted proteins | sample 1597491 | NCBI WGS metagenome assembly OJNJ01 (sample SAMEA2452132, study PRJEB22498) | human gut metagenome | biome: human feces; feature: human gut; material: feces | place: Australia | collected 2012 | reverse complement strand
TGAGGGCAATGGATAATCCGGTATAGAAAACAGAAATGAACGTTTCGGGCAGAAGATGGAAGCTACGTATAGTAATTCCCAGAGAAATCATGAAGATCATTGTAATCCAGCTTTTCACATCGAAAAAGGAGAACGGGCAATTTTTGTGTTCTTTCTTTTGTTCGATTCGTTGGGTATGTTTATAATAAAGTCTTCTGAACACCAGAACGAAGAATAACAAGAAAACGACGGTAGCTTCTCCTATTTTGAACATCCAATCTTGGGAGGTGTTTAACCAGGTTACAATTCCTATTCGCAGAATATTCGCACCGGCTATAATCCAGACGGTGCCGGCTGTGATAAGTAAGATTTGTCTGTTAACTCCGTATTTCATTGGCTTTTTTATTGTAATAAACGGTTTGACCGTCCGTTTTGTTGACTCACTTCTTGTAGAAAGTCGTAATTAATAAAGAAATTCCGGTTAAAACGACTCCGGTACCGATAACTCCGTGCCAACCATACAGTTGCCAAAAGCTGCCCGCCAGAAATGTTCCCATCGAACCGCCAATAAAGTAAGTAGTCATGAAAACTGTATTGATACGGTTCGAAGCGCGCGGGTCTAGTTCGAAGATACTTGTCTGGTTGCTAAGTTGGATGCATTGCATCCCTATGTCAATGATGATGATTCCGGCAATGATACCAATAAAGGTGTTTTCACCGATGAAGAACAGTAACCAGGCAAAGAGAATCAATCCGCAACCGATAAAGTTAAAGCGGCGTACACCTACTTGCTTTACGTATCTTCCTACGAAAGAAGCAGTCAATGCTCCGGCCACTCCGCAAAGTCCTAGCATACCGATTACGTCGCTGTTGGCGAAGAACGGGGCTTGTCCCATTTTAAAAGCCAGACAGGACCACATGGCGAGGAGGGAACCGAAATTCAGTGCCGCCCGGATCGAATAAATGCGCAGTTGCGGGTATTCTTTCACTAAGGCTAACAGAGATTTCATCAGGCCGCTATACTTTCCCTGAAAGTTGGTCTGAATGTCAGGAAGGACTTTTAATACAACGATTGCGCAGATAAACATCATGCCTGCAGCGATGTGATACATTTCCCGCCAGCCAATCAGTTCACCGATAAATCCGCTGACGACACGTGAAGCCAGAATGCCGGTCAATAGTCCTGATAAGACAATCCCTACATTCCTGCCTTTATTTTCCGGACGGGAGAACTGGGCGGCTATCGGAATGAATATTTGTGGAATCATCGAACAAACTCCCGTGAGGAATGAAGCGATAAGTATCAAATGAAAATTGTGCGTCAGGGCGATAGTCAATAGGGAGAATATCAGAATGGTGAAGTTGACGAGGATGATTTTCTTACGCTGATATAAATCTCCCAGAGGGGTGATAAACAACAATCCTGCCGCATAGCCTATTTGCGTGACCATGGCAATCAGGTTAGTTCTGAACTCTGATATGCCAAGTTCATGGCGTATCATATTTAATAGGGGTTGAATATAATAGATGTTGGCTACCGAGACACCGGCCACAATAGCAAGTGTCCAGAGGATAGATGCCGGTAGTCCCCCGTTTTCTTTTAATGGCTGTTTCATGCGGCAAAGATAATAAAATAAGATGTTTATTCGATAAAGAAAGTGGTGGAAACTGTGTTGCCTTCTCCGTCTACTGCCGTCAGGGAATGTTTGCCGGGAGCAGGTTGCAGGGAAATTTTGTGGAAATCCTGTGTCTGTGTCTGATAGGTGTCGTCGAGATGCCAGAAGATAGTGGCATTGGGATTGCTGTGTGCCAGTTCCACCGTGATAAAGCCTTTGCTGCCATCCAGTTGCTTGGGCAGCTTGATGTGGGCGTTCATCGGAGGGTAGATGAACTGCATGGGTTGGAAAGAATCTTCTCCGCAGCCGGCTTTGAAAGGTGGCAGCGGTTTATATTCCGGATGGTGTTGTTTATAGTACCATTCCCATACGGGCGGCAGGGCAAACCATGATTTCTGAATGGTAGGTTCCGTGTTTGCACAGTTTTCATAGATGCGGTGGCTTTCGTCGGCGGATAGTGTGACGAGATGATGGTAAGGACAAGCCTCTGTCCGTAATCCGACGGGAAGGATCAGTACGGTGTCGGTTTCTTCACAGAAACGTCCTTTCAGATGACCGGATTGACGGCATATCTCTGCATCAACAAAAATTCCTGTGGGACGTTCAAACCAGGGTGAAGATGGGAGATAATTGAATATATCGAATAATACGGGACCGGCTGTCTGTGCACCGACCAATCCGGGTTTTCCTTCTCCGGTTGCATTTCCTACCCATACGCCTACTGCATAACGGGGAGTCACGCCAACGGCCCAGGCGTCACGGAATCCGTAACTCGTTCCGGTCTTCCATGCGATAGTCTGCATCGAGGGGATTGATTTCCAGTCAATTTCTTCAGGGCGGTTGACTTCTGTTAAGGCGGAAAGGGTGAGCCAGGCCGCTCCTGCAGAAATGACTCCTTCTGAAATAACTCCTTCTGATATATCCTTTCTCGAAGTTGTTTTTCTTGAAATGGTCTTTCCTGAAGTAACTTTTCTTGAACCATCTCTTTCCGAAACTGTCTTTTCTTCTGTTCCCAGTAGTATCTGCACTTCCTTTTCTTGGGGAAGGTCGTTGGAATGACTGTTGGAGAGGCTTCGTCCCATTTGTGCATAAGCATTCGTCACATCCCATAAAGTAGCTTCGGCACCTCCTAAAATGAGTGATAATCCATAATGGGAGGCTGATCGGTTGATAGTCTTGAACCCCATTTGTTGCAGCATGTGATGAAATTTGGGTACTCCATATCTTTGTAACATGGTGACAGCCGGGATATTCAATGAGCGGGCAAGAGCTTCGGAAGCGGGGACGGCTCCTTCAAACTGCATGCTGAAGTTTTGTGGAGTAAAGCCATTGATATTAACGGGTACGTCCGGTAACAGCATTTGCGGTAATAGACTTCCCTCCTGTAGCATGGCACCATAGAGAAAGGGTTTTAAAATACTGCCTGTACTTCTGGGAGCTTGAATCACGTCTACTTGATTCCCCCCTTGCTTACGGTCGAAATGTACATTTCCGCAGTATGCTACCACTTGATTGGTGGGAATGTCTATAATTAGGATAGCCAGGTTACGGATATCACTTCGATTAAATTCATTGCTCCACCGTTCCGCCAAACTCTCTATATGGGTTTGTATTCCTTTATCGATGGTTGAGCGGGTATATAATCCGTTTCTTTCTTGATAAAAGCGGGTAACCAGGTGGGGGGCTATTTGAGGAAGAGGATGTGGTTCGTCGGGTAACGGTTCGCTGATAGCCAATTCATAGGTGGACGCATCAATAATCTCTTCTTCAAAAAGTTGTTTCAATAAACGGTTGCGTTTGGAAAGTAGTGTTTTTCGTCCTTTGGATAGATGAATCATGGCGGGGGCATTGGGCAGGACGGCCAGCATGGCTGATTCCGCCCATGATAAATCTTCGGCAGAATGACCGAAGTAGCGCCAGGCAGCAGCATCCAGTCCTACTACATTTCCTCCGAATGGTGCATGAGAGACATACATGGATAAGATTTCCTCTTTGGAAGTCCGGAACTCCAAACGGGTAGCCCAGATCATTTCGATGACTTTCTCTCCGATAGTTCTGGGTTTGTTCCGGGCGAGACGGATGGTCTGCATGGTAAGGGTACTGCCTCCGCTTACAACACGTTTATTCTTTAAATTCTGATAGAGTGCTCTTCCGGTAGATAGCGGATTAACTCCCCAATGGTGGTAAAAGTGTTTATCTTCAAAGGTAATAAGGCATTGTTTGATTTTCTCGGGTGTTGTCTTTCGGGGAGGAAACCGCCATTGACCATCCGAAGCGATACGTGCTCCCAGTAATTCTTCGTTTCGATCAGTCACAACGGTGGAGTAGGGTACATGAAACAGTTGCCGGGGAAGGCAAAAGATGTATCCTATCATCAAAAGAGCAATGCTTATTGTCATTACTTTCTTAGTAACAGATAATCGTTTGAAGAATTTATATATAGGATTCATTTAAATGTTAAGAGCTAAGAGACATATCTTTGTGACAAATAATTAGGCACGGATTACACGGATTACGCATTTTTGGTTAACGAGTAGAACCGTGTAATCCGTGCCTGAAATTTATCGACTGACAGTTGTTCTTCCCGCTTTGCTGCGTGCCTGTACGTTTACATCATACATTGCTTCACATTGAACGGCAGGAAGAATAAAGTTACCTGCATAAGTCGCTTGCAGTCTGACAGTGAATACTTTTGTTTCACCACGACGCAAATTGAAATAAGTTAATACCCTGTCATCGCGTATATCCAGATAATTATATTTGCTGACGGATTTACCGGAACCGTCGGCTGCTCCGCTTTCCGTTTCGGGGGCAACCATTCTTTCGTTGTATATTTCCCAACCGGACGGTATGATATGCGTCAGTGCCAGATTGGTGTAATCGGAAGTTCCGCTAATATTGGATATGGAAGTGATAGCCATAAAGTCAGTTCCCTGTATAATATCATTGACAGAGATTGGTGTACCGTTCAGGTTGGCATATCTTATATCCATGCGAAGATTGTCGCTGATGGCCGGTAATGTATCGTTCAACAACTGTGTGCGTGTGATAAGGTCTACGCTAAGCGCTCCTTTTCCTTGATTCTTCACAGCAATCATACCGGATTTGGGAGTGGTGGCGATTTCCTTTTCAAACACAGCTTTAGCCGATTTCACGGCAGGTTGTTGTTTGTCGTTCCATGTCCATACGAAATCCAGTGTGCCTGATAGCTTTTCAGCCAGACGTCCCATTGCCATAAGAGCAAAAGCGGTGGATTGTGTACTGAACCACTCCTCTTGTGACAGATTCTTTGAAACGACTTTTGCCTGCTGTAAAGCATCCCGTTCCCGGTTCATCAGGATCAGTGTTTCCAGAATCATAGCTTCATCACGGTCGGAGGAACCATAAATCTGATTCATGGAAGAGTAGGGGCTTACTGTTGTTTCTGCATTATACACCAGTTCTTCAGCCGGTTTCATCTTTCCGGTCAGTGCATAGGTTGTTGCCAGTCTCCATTTAGCTTGAATGGATAATCCTGCCTGTTCTTTCATCCGGTTCATGGCCCCATATTCCGGTACTCCTGCCAATGCAAGCGTATATAAGCGGAAAGCCTGTTGCAATTCCGACTGCCATTGTTGCCAGCCGCTTGCATCCTGCGGCATCCGCCAGTTCTGTGCGGCAGCACGTTGGAAACGCTTCCACTTGTTCAATACGTTCGAATGAACGGCGTATCCTTTTTCTTGTGCCAGTGTCAGGAACATTCCTGCATAAGAACTGATCCATTCGTCGGCAACAGCATTTCCCGGCCAATATACAAATCCGCCATTGGGGAGTTGACGACCATAAATCTGCCGGATAGCTTCCTGTATATTTGTCTTTATCTTTTCGGCTTCTATCTTATCTATTGTTTTGAATTGACCGACAAACAGAAGAGGCAAAGCCTTGGAAGTCAACTGTTCCGTACAATGGTGCTGATAGTTGTATAAGAAGTCGAACCGGCGGCTGATATCAACCGAAGGTATGCGTGATACTTCCAGCTTTATCTGGTTATTTGCAGAAGAACTGCTTAGATTGTATGAAAGTTCTTTGCTTTGTCCGGCTTCTACCCATTGACTGTTGCGCAGGGTTACTACCGGATTCGGGTTGCGTACTTCTATTTCAATGGTTTCTTTAGTTTGTTGTCCGCCACCATTGGCTGTCAGATGGATGGTAGCCTTTCCTGTTTTACTACCTGTTTTTAAGGTAAAGAACACGAGCTGGTCACCCGGTTGGCTAAATTTGAGCGACTGTTGGTTGGCCCCTACAATCTGTACTCCTCCACCGGATGCCTGAAGTGATACGGTTACATTCTTCACTTGATTTTCCATCGCAAAGATATTTACCGGAACGGTGATTTCTTCCTGAATACTAAGCACACGGGGCAAGGTGGACAACATCATTAACGGAGTCCGCACGAAAGCCGTTTTTTCCGCATTGCCGTACGCTCCCTCTTGTCCGGCAACCACCATGGCACGTACCGAACCTACATACATCGGAAGTTTCAGCGTATGCGTCTGGCTCTTACCTTTTCCCAGATAGAAAGGACCTATAAACTTGACTACCGGTTTGAAGCGGTTTGCTTTTGCATCGGCAGGTTTTAATGTGGCGTCTCCACCCGTACTGAAAAGTGAACTGTAACTTCCGGCGGAAGCTCCCAATACATTATCATACATATCCCATGTCCGGATGCCGAGTGCTTCGCGTGAATAGAAATCATTCCATGGGTCCGGGGTTTTGAAATTGGTAAGATCCAGCAAACCGTCGTCTACAATAGCTAATGTATAAGTCATCGGTTTTCCGGTCTTTTCGCTGACGGTCACATTGAAGTTGGTTTCCGGGCGTAACACTTCCGGCATCTGTATCTGCGGTTGCAACACCGTCTGACTGTTAGTCACGAATACCGGAACGACGCCATACATACGGATAGGCAGGTCATTGACTGTTTGCGCGTGAGGCTGTAACAGACTGATATGCAGATATACATTCGGAGTCATCTCCGGTGTAATCTTGAATGTATATTTCGTATCTCCTCCGTTGGAAACCTCTATCCATTCTTGTCGTAATACGGTAGAACCGTTTTCTATGGATACCAGTGCACGTCCTCCCGCTGCTGCAGGAATGATTGCTGTGGCTGTTTCTCCTATTTCATAAGAATCTTTGTTCAGCGAGAAAGCAAGCATTTTGATACCGCTGGGATCAGTCTTGCTCGAACGTCCCCGCCATTCCGGCCAGTCAACATAAACTGTACCTCCGGTGGCATGTCCACTCTCTTTATCTTTCACGTAAACCAGGTAGCGTCCCCATGACGGATAATCGATACGGAATTTGAAAGATGCTTTTCCGCCTCTTGTCTGTAAATTGCCGCTGGCAACAGGAGTGATGGAACTGTTGTTGATATACGTTCCGAAAGATTCACCACTGTTTTCCCACCACCAACTCCAGCCGATGCGGTATATTTTGTATTCCAGATTAGAACTGTTCACTAACTGTCCCTGCGTGTTTACAGTTACAATATCGAATACATGATCTTTGTCAGTTTCAATATATTTGCCTTTTGGCTGGTTCAGATTGATACCGACATAAGAGGTGAATGGTGAGAATGGAATTGTTTGAGTGTAGATGCTGGCATCTCCTCCCGGTTCGAACACGCGGGTGGTGAAAGTGGCGTTCAGCATACCCGGCGCTTCCGTTGCGGTCGGAACTTTCAGCATGACATTTGCTTTTCCTTCTGCATCCAGTGTGCCGTCAAATATATCTGTTTTGATAGTCGTGAAATCCGTAGCCGGATTGTTAAAGATATATTGTCCGTAATTCTTAAACTGTGTATTCACTTTCGATAAAGACATTTCTACTTTGGCTTTCAGTTTGGAGGCAGTTGCTCCTGTCAGCCAGGTTGAAGTGAGTGGGGCATAGAAATCCTTGTCCGTGGCTTGAAGAACCTTCGGCAATGCCAGATTTATTTTCAAGCGGTTGGGCTTTATGGTTTCGATACGCAGACCTTTGTGGAAGGTGGTTCCTCCCACCTTAATATACGCATTCCAAAGTCCGGTCGGGTCTGTTGCCTGTGTCGGAACGTCGAATGTATAGAATCCGTTCATTCCTTGTGTTGAAATCATTTTCGTGTAGAACTGTCCTCTCGGATTGTAAATCTCCAGTGCTACGGGATGCTTGTCGGGGATTCTCTTTTCGCGGTCTTCCAATATAAAGGAAATGTGCAGCGTGTCTCCGGGGCGCCATACCCCTCTTTCGCCATATATAAATCCTTTCAGTCCCTTTTGAATATCTTTTCCTCCCACGTCGAATCTGCTGACGGACTGTTCTTCACCGTCCACAACGCGCACATACGCCTTTTGCTTTTCCGATTCTGCCACGATAATGAAAGGCACACCGTTCGGAGCGATTTCAACGAATCCTTCTCCATTGGTTTCTCCTTTCCCTATGGGTTGTAACTGGAAATTATACGCTGTTACCTGTGCTTTCCCTATCGGTTTTGTATCCAAAATATTACTAACGGCAATCCACAGTTTATTCAGTGAGTTCCGTTTTACAATCATTCCCAGGTTGGAAGCAAAAACGTTGCAGGCAGCTGCCCGGTCTGAATCCATATAATAAGACGGATGGCAGGGGTTGTCGCGTTCCGTCCATCGGTACACACTCCAGTCCATTGTTCCGCCATTGTAATAATAGTAGGCTTCGGGGGTATTCCAGATTGCTTCATCTTCTTCGGACAAAACACTTCCACTTACTTTGGTCAGCCCGTCGGAGGTGCTGCTGTCGGCGAATTTCATATCCTGATTCTCGCCTCCTCCACAAGGATAAGCGGAGTATTCCTGACGAAATGAAAGTATGACACGATAGATGGCACCCGGTTCCTGGTGGATTAATCCGGCAAGGTCTATCGAGTAATCTCCCCAATGATGAATGTCTTTGGAAGCATCTTTGGCAAGCCATAATGTTTTCTTGTAAACCAGTCTTCCCGAACGGCGTAGCTCATTGGCCGAGGCCAGTGAATTGGTTTGCATAAACATCAATACATTGTTCTCGAAAATGCGGATCACGCTCAAATCCACAGCGTATAGGTTGACAGCCCTGAAAGGAATAATCAGACTTTTCGAATCGGGCAGGATAGCGGCGGTAGTAGACATTTCCACTTGTGGTTTCAGACTTACTTCACTGAATGAGATCGTATGAGAAGTTCCCAATGCTTTACCTTGACAGTCTTTGACTCCTTCATGGATATTCAACGTCAGTTTGTTCTGTGTGTTTGCTTCGAAATAGATAAAAACTCTGTTCTCACTGATTTGGAAGATCGATGAGGAGATTTCCGGGATCTCAATCAGTCCTTTTAAATCTTGAGTAGTGGATAAGGGAGCGGAGAAAACAATCTCGATTCCATTTTCCGGTTGGTCGATGCGTTCGGCAGACATGAAACGGAAACAATCTTTCGCCGGTATCAGTACTTCTTCGCTTTGTTTACGGTCGATGCCGGCTGCGTTGCCGTTGGCTGTGATAGTCAAGGGGTAATCATCAGCTTCTCTGGGGATTTGTCTGATACTAAACAAATACCGGGTATGATTGTCGGTTGCGGTGACTTCCACCGGATAACTCTTTTTTCCGTCACTGGCAGTCAGCATCTTTTCTACCTCTTCCTTTTTCACTACGTCGCTGAAACGTATCTCTCCTTTAATATTTATTTCATTCGGTTGGGTAGCTGTAATCGGCAATGATTCCAGTTGCAGGGTGAAGTTACGTTCCTGTACACGGAATGAGAAGTTGAACTCTTTCAGCTTTTTGTCCACTTCGATGAAGTCTCCGAGTCGGAAAGTTCCTTCGTAAAGTGTTCCCGGTTTCAGCGCTCCTTCTTCGGGTACAAATTCAATGGTATTGTTGCTAACCCAATATGCTTTTCCTTTTAATGAAGGTGAGAAACTGAACGGATTGCTTTTTAACTCATTGTTCATATCCACCATGGGTTGGTCGTGGGTCAGTTCTATACGTATGGTCGAATTTTGCGAGATGACTCCTCCCGTATACGCATTTACATACGGTGCATAATCGGCAGAAGGAATGATGTCTTTTTGAGTGCGTGTGCATGAATATAGGCCCACAGTCATCATGATAAGTAAGAATAGTCCGGTAGCACTGATGCTACGTGTAGTCTTTGTTTGTCCCATAGTGAGAAGTTTTTTATAGTTCAACAAACAAATATACAGTTTTTATGCTAAATCCTTTGTTATTCTGATTATTTTTGCAAGTTCTTAATCAATTTATTTATGGGGAAAAAGAAAGAATACAAAGAGGCCAATCGGCGATTTTTGAAAAAACTATCTTTTCAGGAAGGTGTTTTCGCGTTGCCGTGTGGAATCTATTACAAAGTTTTGGAAACTGGCGAAAGTACGATTTCTCCGGGTGCACGGAGCATTGTTACCGTGCATTACAAAGGAAGTCTGATTGATGGCCAGGTGTTTGATAATTCTTATGAGCGTACTTGTCCCGATGCCCTACGTCTTAGTGATGTAATAGAAGGGTGGCAGGTGGCACTTCAGAAAATGCATGTTGGTGATAAATGGATTATTTATATTCCTTATGCAATGGGATACGGTATCAAATCTTTTGATTCTATTCCTGCCTACTCGACATTGATCTTCGAAGTGGAATTGCTTGGTGTTGCATAGAGCATAAAGATGAGCTATATACAATCAGATACATGGATATTTTTCTTTTAGCTTTTTCATAAAAGACTTGCTTACTTGTAAAAGTTCCATCTCATTAAATGGAGGAAGCAATATGCAATTGTTGTCTTCAATCGAAACCAGATAGCTTATATTGATAATGTGTGATTGGCTAATCTGGATAAGATAGGGATGCAGACTCAATATCTTTTGTGAGTTTGTATTTCTTTTGAGTGCCAGGGTATGATTATTATTTAATACAGCTTCCCATAGTTTACTCTTGGAGTTATACCGGAAATAGCCAATCTGTTCTAAATGGATTAGTTGCAAGTTTCCAGTAATGGTAGTATATAAAAAGATCTTTTCTTCTTGATGTTTTTCTGTGTCGGTGTGATTACAATTGTCAATATTCATATTCTATTTATCTTAGTATTCGATTAATCTGTTGATGATGCCAACGTCGTAGTTTTATTTTGCATCAAAAGTAACGGATTGCTTTTAGCTATAAAAATAAAAAGTGTCTCATTCCTGAAATGAGACACTTTTTACTATTAAGAATTGTGCTTTTAAAAAAGGAAATTATTGTTCTACTCTTTGATTCTCAATGAATTTACTGGGTGATACACCATACTTTTCTGAAAAGTTACGATAGAAAGTTGCCCGGGAGGTGAAACCGCATGCAAACATCAGTTCTTTTACATTACTCTTTGGATTTTCGGCGGCTAACTGTCTGAAATATTCCAGTCGAAGATAATTAATGTATTCCCGGAAACCTGTAAAGCCCTGACTTTTGATTGCTGCTGAAATATCATGTTCCTGTTTATTCAGGGACTTGGCTAAAAGTTCTATGTTATACCGTTGATCGGTGTAGGGATGCTGTTCCTGAAGATAGGCTTCAATCGTTGAGAAGAGCGGGAGAGTAGGAGATGGCTTTCCAGCTTGTAGCATTATAGTGCTTTCCGTATTCTTTGCATTATGAATCATGTTTATATGGTTCGAAAACGGATTCTCATAACGTAAATATTGTATGGAGAATAAGACCGTAAAAACGATTGCCATAATGCCGAACAGATTGAAAACAAATTCATTGATATTTAGAGTGAACAAAATGTATATCCCTAAAAATACGAATAGAAAACCGATGAATAGATACATGTTATTATTTATCCTGCGGTAGGTCTTGTTATTCATCATCGGATAAATAAGAAGAACGAGTGGGGTAAAAACGGATAACAGGAATATGCAAGCCCTAAGCTTGACATCTATTTGATGGATATTCGGAATAATTTCATCTATGGAGTGGATGGGGGTGATATTCCCATTGAAACCTAAATAACTGATTCCTACCGTTATCGTAATGATAGGTAATAACAGAAAAGTAAATATCCTGAAATGGTTCAGATAGCCCGGCGATAAAGAAGCGATAGGGAACAGGGCTACAATATTTGCTAAAGCATACCATTTGAGCATTTTCTCTATGTTGAGCAATTCTGTGAAGTTGTATTCCGGAGTGTCTGTGACAATTGTCAACCATCCGATATTTTCCCATGAAAACATAATGCCGATGCCGGTTGCTATAATTCCCCAATATAATTTCGGATAATTGTCTTTAGCACGTATAATAAGGATGATTCCTATAATTAACGCAATCAGATCAAGTGTAAGCTCAATAGATAGATGTGTAATTCCCATTTTTTTGACGTGTTTCTATTCCTTGCCAGTCAGTGTGTAAATGTTTCCCGTACAAAGGTAGGCAAAATAGAAATATCAGGCAATAAAAAAGATATGGCTTTGGAGAAACTTAGTTGTGCGGCGATATGCTATATTTCTTTCGCTGAATCATTTTCGGCCAATTCTTTGATCTCTTTATTCAAAAATACAGAAAGCACAGTTCTTACTACAACCACTCCACCCAGGATTGCCAATTCGTCCAACGTTGGATCAACCACAGTTTTTAGTATGTCGGAAGCAATTAGAAATTCCAATCCAAGCAAAAGGTAAGTGCCAAAATCCGCCCTCAACTGCCGTATATTGTTAACCGTATATGTTCCGTTGAATCGTTTTATTTCATTGCGTAAAAAGGCGATGAAGCAGACTAATACTCCGTAAGTGACAATTAGCAGACTAATAACACTGATAATAGTGGCAAGTGTATTTAAGAATGTGAGTAGCATTGTTGTATAATGTTTTAGTATCTGTTATGTAAACAGGCGAAGTCATACAAAAGTTCTCGAATTAGCTACATTATTTGCTCTTACAGGTTTATATTTGTATATTCAAGTTAAAAGCTACCTATTTGTCCAGTTTAAATAGTGTCTGGAGGGTATTCAAAGTGGGTTGAAAGTGGATGTAAATCAAACACTGATTGGTACAAAGGAGAAAGAAAAGATGATATGGTTTATATGAAGTAATACATTTCTGAATAAATTTATCCATATCAAATTATTACAAATAAAAAGAACTCCTGTAATCGTTAAGATTACAGGAGTTCTTTATCTATATAAAGTAACCTGAATTACTTACCTAAAGCCTGAGCAACATCAACCGCACAAGCTACAGTACAACCTACCATCGGGTTGTTACCAATTCCCAGGAATCCCATCATTTCTACGTGAGCAGGAACTGATGAAGAACCAGCGAACTGTGCATCAGAGTGCATACGACCCATCGTATCCGTCATACCATAAGAAGCAGGACCGGCAGCCATGTTATCCGGGTGAAGAGTACGACCTGTACCACCACCAGAAGCAACAGAGAAATAAGGTTTGCCAGCAAGAACACGTTCTTTCTTGTAAGTACCAGCAACTGGGTGTTGGAAACGAGTCGGGTTAGTAGAGTTACCTGTGATAGATACGTCTACACCTTCTTTCCACATGATAGCTACACCTTCGCGAACGTCGTCAGCACCATAACATTTTACTTTTGCACGAGGGCCGTCAGAGTAAGCGATTTCGCGAACAACTTTCAGTTCACCTGTGAAATAATCGAATTGAGTCTGAACATAAGTAAAGCCGTTGATACGAGAGATGATCTGAGCAGCGTCTTTTCCAAGACCGTTCAGGATGCAACGCAACGGTTCTTTACGTACTTTGTCTGCTTTTGCAGCGATTTTGATAGCACCTTCAGCAGCAGCGAAAGATTCGTGACCTGCTAGGAAAGCGAAACATTTAGTTTCTTCGCGCAGCAACATAGCAGCGAGGTTACCATGGCCGATACCAACCTTACGGTCGTCAGCTACAGAACCCGGGATGCAGAAAGCTTGCAGACCGATACCGATAGCTTCAGCAGCTTCAGCAGCGTTTGTGCAACCTTTCTTGATAGCGATTGCACTACCTACCACATACGCCCATTTTGCATTTTCAAAACAGATAGGTTGAGTTTCTTCACACGTTTTATAAGGATCAAGTCCATGAGCTTCACAGATAGCGTTAGCTTCTTCGATATCTTTGATGCCGTTAGCGTTCAAGGCAGCGATAATCTGTTTGATACGACGGTCTTGGCTTTCGAATTTTACTTCTCTAATCATAGTTTCTTTCCTCCTTATATTATTCGTGACGTGGATCAATAGATTTAACTGCTCCCT
>OJNJ01001376.1_pt1 | contig 13886 bp, 11 predicted proteins | sample 1597491 | NCBI WGS metagenome assembly OJNJ01 (sample SAMEA2452132, study PRJEB22498) | human gut metagenome | biome: human feces; feature: human gut; material: feces | place: Australia | collected 2012 | reverse complement strand
ATCATACTGATAACATCCATACGGAAACCGTCGATTCCTTTTTCACACCAGAATGTCATCATATCATAAACTTCCTGGCGTACTTTCTCGTTTTCCCAGTTGAGATCCGGCTGTTTCTTTGAGAACAGATGCAGGTAATACATCTGGGTCTGAGGATCATATTCCCATGCAGAACCGCCGAACGCTCCGCCCCAGTTATTTGGTTCTTTTCCGTTTACCGGATCTTTCCAGATATAGTAGTCACGATATGGGTTATCTTTTGACTTGCGGCTTTCAATAAACCAGTTGTGTTCATCAGATGTATGGTTGACTACGAGATCCATCAGAATTTTAATGTCTCTTTTGTGAGCTTCTGATAAAAGTTCTTCGTAGTCCTCCATAGTTCCATATTCTTTATAAATTCTGCGGTAATCAGAAATATCATAACCATTATCATCCTGAGGAGATTCCAGCATCGGAGATATCCATAACACATTTACGCCAAGCTCTTTGAGATAATCAAGCTTCTGTATGATTCCTCTGATATCGCCCACGCCGTCTCCGTTGCTGTCCTTAAAACTTTTAGGATATATCTGATATACCACACTTTCTTTCCACCATTTTTTCTCCATGTTATCTCCATTCCGATGTTTTTTATAATCTTCCCTTTCGGTGACTTTATCATAACTCCTGCATCCCAGTAAAATCAACAGGTTTCTCGCGAAACTTAAAATTTGTCCAAAGTTTCTGTTGTTTTTTTGTGTGTTTTATACAAATCCAGTTTCGTTTTTCTGGTTTTCTTTGCTATGCGGCATAAAAAAAGAAGGACTCTGTCATTCTCTGACAGAATCCCTCTTTACTAAATAAACCGAACTTTTTATATTTAATTCCTTCAATTCTTCTCCCTGGATCAGCTTCATCAGACGTTTCAGAGCCATATGTGCTTTTTTCTGGACATCCTGATGAACTGTCGTCAGTTTTGGGCGGACCATACTCGCATACATACTGTCATCATAACCTGTGATGGAAATCTGATCCGGAACCCTGATCCCTTTATCAAAAAAGAAGTTCATTGCTTCAATTGCATCATAGTCTGACGAAAAAGCCAGTGCTTTTGCTTCAAGGAAACGCGGTAAAAGTTCTTCGTATTTCCTGAGACGGTATTTTTTCTCACCTGGAACAACAATGTATCGGGAACGACTGCAGAATCCGCCCTTCTTTTCCATTGCCTGCTTGAATCCCATCCATCGATAATAGTCGCTGTCTCTTTCAGTTTCCGCAATAAACAAAGCCTTTTTATATCCACAGGAATAGAGATATTCTCCTATCTGGTATCCTCCTGAATAATCATCTACACCGACATTCTGGAAGGTATAGGCACCTTCAGGATAAGCATCGATCAGGATCATTTTCTTATTCAGCTTACGTGAAAGACTGCGGTATCTTTCTTCATTGTATCCAAGGATGATCAGTCCCTCAACATTCCATTTTGACGCAATGTCTACTACATTCTGAATATCTTCGCCGCCGATGAGCATAACGTAATATCCTTTTTCTTCCGTTTCCATACGGATGTTTCCAATAAGTTCTCCCACAAAAGGATCCTGAAGGGACTGCATGCCATGAGCATAGGTAAAACCCAGGACTACTCCTATAATTCTGGAACCATGACCAGAAAGCATCACCGAGCCCATATGCGGAACATAGTTCTGTTCTTTAAGGATCGCTGTGATCTTATCAATCGTTTTCTGGGAAACTCTTTTCGTATTTCCGTTTATGACATTTGATACGGTAGTGCGGCTGACACCAGCCATTTCAGCAATATCCTGAAGACGAATCATCTGTTATCACGCCTCCTTTGCACATCTTATGTATGTTTTTAGAGATACTGCGATTTTATCAGTTTAGGACCCTGATGGAATACGCACGATCAACTTCTGTCCATCTTTTTCTGCCAACCCAAACACCGGGATATGTTTTTTGCGCAGTGCATGTACGATTGGATATGCCGCGAAGAGATTTTCTCCGACAAAAACGGCCTCTGGCTTGTATTTCAGGATCTGTTTTACCTGCTCTTTGACTCTGGATTTCCACTCCTGTTTTTCCATGGTTACTTCTGCATAAACTCCCTGGATTTCAACTTCCGGAAGTGTTGGATAATCTATATGAATGATTTCTGCTGCCTGTAATTTTGGAAGCTGATGGATGAGTTCATCGTATTCTGTATCTCCGCCAAAGCTTACAATCACTGGTTTCTCGTGAAACTGTTCCATACTGATCTTACATGCCTGTACTGCATCCGCAAGTTCTCCGGTTGTCATAAGGAAGCCGCCTTTGTGGCAAAATCCTGCAGTCTTAAGTCCTGTAACCTCCTGCAGTTCTTCATTCTCGAGACCAAGCCATTCTGAAGGAAAACTGCATTTGTAATTCATGGAGTATTCTTTTTTCTGAGGCTGAATGCAGTAACCGCCTCTGTTAGACGGAAAGATCACAAATGCAATTGATGTCTCAGATAAGAATTTCTGACATGGTACAAACTCCGGAAGGATCAGAATCTTTGCATCCTCGCAGTGCTTTTCTCTGTCATGAAATGCCTGCATGTGTCTTTCGTAGATTTCTTCTACTCGTTTATCAGCACGTTCGTTTCCTCTGTAACGGTCGAATTTGTTTTCTAGGATCATTCCGGCAACGCTGACAGCCTGAAAAAAGGCTTCGTCATTGCTTCCTTCGGCATCCCAGGTTGGATTGAAATTTCCGATCAGTGACGCAAGCTCGTTTTTCTCACCGGTGTTATCATTGTTGTCCAGTGGCTGCACAAAGGATTCATCGAATTTATCCGCCAGTTCTTCACCAAGTATTTCTGCACCAAGCTCCTCCCAGAGAAGCCCAAATGCGGCATAGGCAATGCCGTTCTCACGAACTCTGCTGTCCTTCTGGTGATGATCGTATCTGCCCCGACCGATATCAAATACGATGCCGTCAAAATCTTCAGGCACGCGGCTACCACGTGTGATCGTGATCTCTGGATTTAAATATAATAACAACGCAGATGAAAACACATCATCCGCATGGAATTTGCCACTGTGGGTAAAAGCAGTGGCGTTTTGCTGGTGGATTTTATCTAGTAAATTGTTCATGTAGGTACTCCTTAAATGTCTTCAATATCTATTTTAAGCTGCTAATGCATTGGCATTGACCTGTTCTATTGCTTTTCTGATTCCCATCCATACCGAAAGATCCGTGAATACTTCAACGATACTTCCCTGATCTGTAAACGGAGGTTCCTGTAAAACAGATAAATCTTTCATCATCCCATTGTGAACAATGAATTCTACAATTTGATTTACAAAATAGATCTGCCTGCTATCCAAATTTGTCTCATCCAAATATTCAGCAAATGCCTCTTTTGCAGCAGTCATATCAAGGCCCACTATTTCACGAACAAATTCTCCTAATGGCTTCTCACCATACTCTGCTTCATAATCTTGTTTTGTTCCGATTTCACTCCACATAATGTTTTCAAGATTTTTTATATCTTCTGATGTTAATGGTTGGTTACTCTTTAATTTAGCAATAGCTTCATTATCCTGATGCTGACGTACATAGTATTCTGCCTTAGCCTTATAGTTCTTAAGATCATCATTCTCCAATTCAGATTCTTTCCATTCCATTGCCAGAATTTCGTCAGCAAAATTCGTATCATAGATGATTTTAGGTCCCTTTGGAATGTACTTTATCAGATCACGAAGGTTTTCTCGAATATCTTCAAACTCATTAATCCCTGCATTTGCAAGATAATCTGTATGAAGAATCTTATTAATCAATTCTGCCTGTTCCATAATTTCTGGAATATTGGCCACCCCTGAGAGCGCAGATACTTTTGACTTCAGATCTCGGTGTCCTCGAGAATGCTTCTTTCCAATCAAATAAGCTAATTCAATGCCAAACATTAATGCATCAAATCTCAATGCTGTAACTTCATCATTTTCCGGTTCAATTAACGGAGCCAACTCCTCGCGTACCACAAGAGTATCCTCGTAAGTCAGCCCTACATAGTTGCTTTCATTTGCGTAAATATCAACATATTTTAAATGTTGACGCACTGCAAAATTCTCTCTATTAAGTTCTTTGACCTTTGTTGTCATATGATTAACAAGTACTTTACGATAGGCAATTAATCGTTCCGTCTGATATACTATGTCCTGCAGTTTATAGGCAATTTCAAATTCAAGCTGGAAAATAGCACCCTGCAAACCAATCATAGTAGCTGTTGGACGTCCTTTACTCATTCGAAAGAATTCAAAATTACCACAGAAATCGAAGATATAAAACTTGTCTTTATCTTCTCCATCCAATAATCCAGGGCATAAACGTGTTCCACGGCCTATCATCTGCCAGAATTTTGCTTTACTCATTACCTTTTTGAAAAATACAAGATTTACTACTTCTGGCACATCGATACCTGTATCAAGCATGTCTACAGAAATAGCAATCTGCGGCAATTTCTTCGGATCAGAAAATTCATCAATGGCGCTCTGCGAATAATTCAGATAGTTATCAATAACTTTTGCATAACCTACAAGATGCGGGTATTCTTTTCCAAATATCTCATAAATTTTTTCTGCATGTTCATGATTTTTGGCAAATATAATACTCTTACCGATTTTGTTGCCATAGTCCACTTTAATTCCATTGGTCATGAAAATATGAAGAACTTCTTTGATCGTATCCTCGTTGAATACCCAATCATTTAATGCAGATGAGTTAATGCTCTCAGGCAACTCACCATTTTCATCTGTAAATTTGTTTTCATATTCTTCTTTTTCTTCCTCTGACAATTCATCATATACAATACCCTGATCAATGAATTTCAACGTAGTTTCCACGGAAACAAAGTCAACAAGGTACCCATCTTTTACTGCCTGCGCCAGTTCATATCCATATGTCGGAACACCATTTTCCAGTTCGAAAATCTCGTATGTATTTTTGTCAATCTCGTCTTTTGGTGTTGCTGTTAAACCAATTAATGGCGCATCAAAATAACTGAAAATGTCTTTATATTTATTATATATTGATCTATGCGCTTCATCACAAATAACCAGATCAAAATGACCACAGGTAAACAGTTTTCCTTCTTCGTCATGAATGGAATCTATGCAATTCATCATGGTCTGATAGGTTGAGAACACACCATGCGCTGTATAATTATCCTTCTCTTCGCATAGATTTGTAACCTACAGATCAGGGAGAAGATTCACAAAGCTTCTCTTCGCCTGCGTCACAAGTGAATTACGATCAGCAAGAAACAGAATGTTTTTAATCCAGCCCTGCTCTAATAATACCTTGCACAGTGCAATAACTGTTCTGGTCTTTCCTGAACCTGTAGCCATAACAAGAAGTGCTTTACGACGATTTTTTATGTCAAAACTGTCACACACCGCTTTAATTGCAGCTTCCTGATAATACCTTCCTGCAATATTTTTATCCACAGTAATGTATTTCAGACTGGATTTCATTGTCTGAAGATTAAAAAGCTTTTCGAGATCTCGTTTAGAATAAAATGCTGATACTTTTCGTTCCGGATATTGGTTATCAATAATTTTTGTTTCGAAACCATTTGTAAGAAATACCACTGGTCTTCGTTTCTGTTTTTCTTCAATAAGATCCGCATAGAGTTTTGCTTGCTGTCTTCCTTTAGAAACATCGACACACGTACGCTTTGCTTCAATAACTGCCAGTATACGCCCATCATTTCCCATCAGAACATAATCTGCATAACCAACTTCTGACTTATTTGGCATACCAGGGAGCTCATACTCATTTATCCAGTCTTCCCCTTCCGTCCATCCAGCGTCCTGCAGCATAGAATCAATGTATAATTTTCTTGTCTTATACTCTGATAAATCAAGTGGCTTAGGAACATACGCATCCTGCTGTTCTTCTCGCCTGGCTGACAGTTTCTCCTTCAAATCCGCATTTTCTTTTATTAACGATTGTAAGTCTAACTCTTTTTTTTCAAGCTCACTGATTTTTTTCAGAAGATTTTCTTTTGTGTCTGCAGCGTCTTTTTTCGATTGTTTCGCTCTATTAATTCTGTCTTCAATTAACTGCTTATCAAAAATATGTTCTGTATAATCCGAAGAATAACAACATGCAATAAAATCAAGATAAATTGCCAGGTTTTCCAGGCAAAGCATTGCCTCTGCCCTACCAGTCTTTTTGCTATTATGTGCAACATTATTGCCGCATCTTCGAATGTAATCCATACGTTTCCATATATCGTATCCGACAATATCCCTGAAATCTTCCGCATTAATAAGACTCTGCAGATTGTCCTGATAAGGCATATCCAGTTGCTTTTCAACAGAGTACATCCATTTTACCGCGAATTCCATCGCCCTGCGACAGTTTATGACACATGCCTCCGGATCAATCAAAATAATCTTCTCTGCAGACACAGCTACGTCTGCAAATGCCTTAAATTTTTCTTCATTTTTTAAATAATCAAAGTTGGTTATCATAGAAACCTCCTTTTGTATCGAATACGTATTAATTTTATGAAAACAATTAATTGCTCAGCTTTATAACTTTTGATTTGTCGACTTGTTTGACAAAATCTGCAAATTGATTTTGAAGTTCAATTGGCGGAACTATAATATTTAATTTCTTGGTCATAGAAATAGACATGTAAGCTACTGTTGATCCAGCTTGAAGCGCATCAATTTACTTTCTAAAACCTGGCATTTCAAATAAATATGAAATATATAAAGCGGTTATTCTTCTGTCATAATTCGACAGCCACGTAATCATTCCATCTTGAAAATAAAATTCATCATCAGATTGTACAATATAACATCTTCCTAAAGTACCTCTTGCCGTCAAAAGAATATCTCCAGGCCTTGGCACTAAGCCTTGTTCTTTTAATTCAGCAAATTTTTCTATCGGAATATATGAATCGCACTTTTTGCTTCCCGTATCAATCCTGTTTACTAAATCTGATATTCTAAGAAAAGGAGCACCTTCCATACTCTGTTCATTTTGATATATACGCTTGCTTGAGCCAACCTCGCACAAGTGCTCCATTTTATCAATATCCCAACTTTTCTCATTATTGTCAGGATCTCCAAAGAGTTCGACAAATCGGGCTTTAATAAGTTCGTCTAATTTTTGAAGTTCCTGCTGTCGCGAAGAAATTACACATTCTATTCTTCCCAGAATATTCACTATTTCTTTCTGCCTATCCAAAGTATCTAAGTTGAACTCTTCCTTTTTATAATCTTTAAAATAGATATGTGGTATAGTCGCACCTGTAAAATATTTTTCTAAGTGCATATATTTCACAACATAGCAAAGATATTCCGGCAACACATTTTCTTTTGGTAATAAATACTGCATAGTACCAATCACCGAAGACTCTGCTGGATACAAAGAAGTTCGACCAATACCTGCCCCATCTTTTACAACAGCAACATATGGTTGATCTTGATGATAGAAATCGACATTCCCTATATACCCTGCAGCTCCATAAATTGGATACTCCCCAGTTTTATCTATAACATCTGATTGCTTGAGGTTTGATGAACCTCTTACGCAAACATCTTCAAGTTTTGCTCTCATCTACATCATCCCTACAAATCCGAATTGACTAAAAATTCAACTCATATATTTCTGATGGGATGATTTTACATTTGCCTGATTTACCATAGCATACTGCATAGTCGTGTCAATTTGTGAATGTCCCAGTATTTTCTGTACCTGCTCTATTGGCATTCCTTTATCTATTGCTCTGGTAGCCATCGTCCTTCGAAACTTGTGAGGATGTATTCTTTCCAAATTTAATTTTCTTCCCAAAGAGCGCAAGCGAATTTCCACACCGCTGATTTTTAACCGATTGTATGGATAATCCAAGGTAACAAAAAGTGCCTCATTATTGTCTTGCCTTTCTTCCATATATCTTTTTAAGTGTACTTTTGCTTTTGCATCAAAATACACACGGCGTTCCTTATTTCCTTTTCCATAGACAACACATTCTCTGCCTTCCAGATCAATATCATCAATATTCAGATTGACTAATTCCCCAACTCTTATTCCTGTCGAATACAACAGATCAATTATTGCCAGATCACGACTTTCCGTACAATAATCTCTAAGTTTTTCAATTCCCTCATCAGATATTACGCTTTTTACTACTGTTTTGGTTTTTATTTTATGAATGCGCTTCATCGGACTTTTTAAAATGTAATCCTCTTCCTCCAACCATGAAAAGAAACTAGATATATTTCTGCGAATATTATCTACAGTCACATTTGTACAATGACTGTTTTCCTGATACTCAGATAAATAGGCTCTGATTTCTTCTGTCGTTATCTTTCGAATCGGAACATTCATTTTCGAAAACATATGTAGTATTGTAGTTTGATAATACTGTATCGTTCTTCCAGAACATCCTTCAATTTTTTTTGCATCCAAAAACATCTGAAGGAAATCATTATTTGCCACATTGGACTTCTCTATTTTGTTTTCAGCAAACGTATCCAACATAATCTCCTGTAATTTTTTCATCTGTGCAATTGTCAGATAGGCAGACATTTCGTTAAGTACTTTTACAATTTTTTCTTCCATGCTGGTCATCTCCTTTTGTACCAGCATCCTTCATCCATTTTACTTAAAGCATTTTATTTTCTCTATATGATTCGTATATGTATGATGGATTTTCATAATATACGCTGCTATTATAATCATCTATTTTTGTGCTGATAAAGGATCTATACACTTTTATCAACGCATCAATCACTTCTATTCTTTCATTTTCAGATACCTGCTTGATCAGTCTTTTATATACTTTTCCAATATCCCAATATGTCGGAATAGCATACTTACATTCTCCAACATTATCAAACTGTCCTTCCTGAATATTACACTTTTCAATGAATTCATCGCTTACACTATCTATATTTTCACAGTGAAATACGTCTGCATACTCGTAAATTCTTTCAAGATTTTTCTTTCCTAATGCATTTACCACATCAATACGTGTATTCTTTGTTTTTCGTGCAACATAATCAATCAAACTGCAGGTATAAAAAAGATCATTATCTTTTTTGTTTTCTCTTCCTTCACCGACCATTAAAACACCTCGCAATTTCTATATTCCAGGCATTGCAATGCTATATCTGTACAAAAAGCAATCTGATGGGTTGGATACCTGAATTTTGCCAACACCCAAAACTGCTCTCGCGTAATTACACCATCCATATAATCGGATACATAGTTATAAATCTGATCATCTGCCATAGCTCCAATCACAATATCATAGGTATGACTCTTTCCGCTTCGACAAGCAATTATGAAATCCAACCATTCTTCGGACATATCTTTGAATTCTTTAATGTTCAGTTTTTCTTTAACCCGTACATCATAAATAGAAACTACTTTTGTATCATAGCGTCTCGCCCAGCGTTCAGCCTGTTCTTTAATTACTGTACAATAAAAGCCTGTTCCGAAGTCTTTCGTATTGCGTCCTTTTCGTATTTCCGGCTTTTCTACGGCTTGATAGCCACCATGATATACTGTCATCATTCCCATTCGCAACACTCCTTATCCAAAATACTGCTGCATCAAACTATCAAATAATAATTGTGTTTTTTCCAATGCCTTTTGTACTGCAACTTTTGATTTGTCGACCTGGTGGACGAAGTCACAATATTGTTTCTGCATTTCTAATGGAGGGCAAACAAATTTAACAGCTTTTACCTCGCTCATAGAAGGCATATTAGGAATTCCACTTCCTCTACTAAACCCAAAGAGTATCTCTTGGATCTCCTCTCCTCTGAACTGCTGAATGAAGAAAGTATTCATCATCAGTTCTTGATTCAAGGATAATTTTAATAATGCTTGATTTATTATACCCGCTTTTGCCCCATTAGGAACTTCTGCAATACGTCCAAGAGTTACACCCGAACAACTAATAATTAAATCTCCTGGTACTACCTTAAACCCAATCATATCCTCATATTTTTCTTGTGTAATATAGTATTTGGCATAATCAAAATCATTGTGAATAGCATGTCTTTGCTCGTATACTAGATAACCTTCATCAACAAAATCATCTTTCTTAAGAGCACCTCCAAATGGTCCCCTTTTTATTGAATTCTTGTCATTTCTCACAATTTCAGGCAATGTTTTCATCTCAAATTTGCCATCATGAATGCTGCCAAACATCTCGACAAATCGGGCTTTGATGAGTTCATCTAGTTTTTCTAATTCTTCTTTTCGAGCCTCAATAACTCTTTCTAATCGACTGAGTGTATCTGCAATTTTATCCTGTTTAGTTAGTTCTGGAACATCTAATTCAAGTTTATTCAATTCCTTAGCTGAAAGATGCTTTACTGTTACAAAAGCAGTTCTTTGCTCCATCTCTTTTAATGATTTTAACATAGCAAAGCGAAGATATTCTTCATTTGTGCCTACCTTTGTCGTCAACTTACAAACTCTCTGATTTAGTAATGCTCCTGAACATTTCCATCTTGCTATATTGAACTCTCCATCCATTCCTATAAGCAGGTCACCTTCTGACAAAATATACTCTTCTGGATAATTGCCAGAATAATATGTCTCAGAATACCCTCTTTTCACATCTCGAATGCGAACCAATTGAGGATATGACGAATCTTCAGTAAAACATTTAGAATCGAATGCATATCCATATTGAATATCACATATATCTGCTAATCTTTTCATCTACATCATCCCTGCAAATCCGAATTTATAATCCAAGTAACTCTTCTAACGCAGCCATCTCTTCTCCAATCTTCATTTCTATCTCATGAAGGTCCGTCATGATTTCCTGTGTAGAAGGATACTCAATAGGTACATATTCTACTTTCTTATACTTATTAATCGAAAGATCATAAGCATTTTCTACAATTTCTTCCTTGGGCACAAAGAAACTCTGCTCAGTACGTTCTCTGTCAGCTTCTGCTTCAAGATTTCGAAAACGAGCTATGATATCCGGAATATCGTTTTCTTTGATTTCGCTTCTCTTATCGTCTAAGCTTAATCCATCTGCTTTCATGTCATAGAACCAAACCTTATCAGTTCCACCATGGCCTGTCTTGGTAAAGATCAGGATTGCAGTAGAAACTCCGGCATATGGTTTGAACACTCCAGAAGGCATAGAAATAACTGCTTCTAAGCGATTATTTTCAACGAGTTCTTTTCTAATCGACTTATGAGCATTAGAGGATCCAAATAAAACACCATCTGGAACAATGCAGGCACATCTTCCACCAACTTTAAGCATTCGAAGGAAAAGTGCCACAAACAGTAATTCCGTTTTCTTTGTTTTGCATACTTTTAGAAGATCAGCAGAAACTATTTCGTAGTCAAGAGATCCCTTAAATGGAGGATTGGCCAAAATCAAGCTGTACTTATCTTTATCTGGGTTCTGATCAGACAAGCTGTCTCGGTACTCTATCTTTGGATTATCTACACCATGAGTCATCATGTTCATAGCTCCAATGCGAAGCATCGTTCTGTCCATATCAAATCCATGGAACATATCATTCATATAGTGATTTTTGTTCTGACGATTAAAAAACACATCTTCTTTTCGATTCTTTTTCAAATATTCACTGGCAGCTACCAGAAATCCAGAAGTACCACAAGCAGGATCACAAATCACTTCATCTGGTTTCGGCTGCATCAATTCAACCATCATATTAATGATATGTCGTGGGGTTCTGAACTGACCATTTACGCCAGCAGTAGCTAATTTTGAAAGCAAGTACTCATATACATCACCGCGAGTATCTGCTTTCTTTAACTGTGCCATCTGCTCGTATATATCGTCTAATGATGTTACAATTTTATCCAACATCAACGGAGTTGGCACCTTAAAAATTGCATCGCTCATATACTTTGCATATGCACTTTCTTTATTTCCATGTAATTCTTTTATAAAAGGAAAAATCCATTCCTGCATAACAGAATACATCTTAGCTGCTGGAAAATCATGAAACACACTCCACTTCAACTGATTTCCATCAATTGATCTTTCTCCAATCTTTACTTCTCCAGCAAAAATACTCTTGTATGGCAGGCCAAGCATGGCTGCTTCTTTTGCATGCATATTATCACTGTCATCCAGATCTCGAATGAACATCATATAAGTCATCTGCTCGATAACATCCAAAGGATTTGTTAACCCACCAGTCCAGAAAATCTCCCACAAACTGTCAATTTTATTCTTAAGTTCACCTGTAATTATCAAAATTCTTTCCCCCTAGGTTTCATATTGAACAGTATATCACGATAAGGTAAGCATGTCATGAATTTTTCTGTACCACCTCCACCCATTTGACAGTCCACCCTGATTGTGCTTTAATGAGGGTACAAAAAATTAGGAGGCAATAACTATGGGACTTCTTATAATCAGTTCTATGATGGTCTTAGGCGGTATGTATCTGATCTTTGCTTTTGTATGGTGGATTTTGCAGATCATCGCAAACTGGAATATTTTTACCAAAGCCGGTGAGGCAGGGTGGAAAAGCCTTATTCCGATCTACGGTGATTATGTTTCCTACAAAATTGCCTGGCAGACATCTTATTTCTGGCTGAATTTTATCCTTGGAATATTACTTTCTTATGTATCAAATGCCAATCTTAATGAAAGCATGTTTCTCTCACTGATCGTTATTCTGCTTAAGATTGCGCTTACAGTGATCAATATCATGTATTGCGTAAAACTTGCAAGAGCATTCGGACGTGGTATTGGATTTGCGATCGGACTCATCTTATTACAGCCAATCTTCTTACTGATTCTTGGCTTTGGCTCTGACCAGTACTACGGTGCAGACAGATAATACAGACACATAGCTCTTATAATGAACGAAGGCATCTGAGATTTTCTCCCAGATGCCTTTTTCTTATTTAATATTCTGATTTGACTGCCCAGCGCATTTTGGTTGATCTGGCGCGTCCGTTCTGGGCGCATTCCTGTGCGGATGGACGTACTACATCTTTGGCATAATCGGAATAGATTCCTGCTTTGTATCCTGCCTTGAGGGCTTTTTTGACAAGTTTGTCTTCTCCGGAATGGAAGGTCAGGATTGCAACGCGTCCGCCTGGTTTCAGGGCATCCGGAAGTTTCTCCATAAACTCATAAAGAACTTCAAATTCACGATTCACATCGATTCTAAGTGCCTGGAATACTCGCTGACAAGTTTTACGGACGGGATCCTTCTTTTCTTTTTCCGGAAGGAAATCCAGAGTTTTCTCAATGACCTGACGAAGCTTTGTGGTGGTATCCATGTGGTTTCCTTTGCGGATCTCATCTGTGATCGCCTTGGCAAGCTCTTCACAGTATGGCTCGTCTGAATTCTCATAAAGCATTCCAGCAAGCTCATCCCGGGTAATATGTTCCAGGCGCTCTGCCGCACTGATCCCGGCTTCCTGATTCAGGCGCAGATCCAGAGGTCCGTCTGCTTTGAAGGAAAAACCTCTCTTGGGATTATCGATCTGCATGGAGGACACGCCGAGATCAGCAAGAAGGAAATCAAAACCTCCCACTTCTTTTGCGATCTCATCAATGGTACAGAAATTCTGAAGTTTAATGGTAAGAATATCCTCCCCAAAGCCAAGATCTTCCAGTCTTTTCTTTGTCTTGGCTGCTTCCTCATGGTCTACGTCAGTGGCATACATATGCCCCTGTCCCTGCAGGCACTGAAGCATGGCCTTTGTATGACCGCCGTAGCCAAGTGTGGCATCAAAGCCAATCTGTCCTGGTTTGATCTCCAGAAAATCAATAATCTCTTTTACCATAATAGAAATATGCATGCCTGCCGGGGTATTCCCTTTTTGCATTACATGCTGAATGGTATCCTGGTATTTCTCTGGCTGAAGTTCTT
>OJNJ01001373.1_pt1 | contig 13905 bp, 9 predicted proteins | sample 1597491 | NCBI WGS metagenome assembly OJNJ01 (sample SAMEA2452132, study PRJEB22498) | human gut metagenome | biome: human feces; feature: human gut; material: feces | place: Australia | collected 2012 | reverse complement strand
ACCTGCATATAGAAAGCCTCACGATTCACCCGTTCGCTGAACTCCCCTACCCTATTAAAGTTTTCTCTATCTCTGCCTGATAATTGGATGCCCCGATAAGAGCCAATTGCTCATTAGCATTGGAAACCCGCTCTATCAACTCCTGATAATATTCCGACTCATAATCGGTACGCTCGGACAATTCAGTATTCATGCGCTCTATACGCGACTGTAATTCGAATATATGAGAAAAAGCCTGTTCCGCCTCTTCCATTACCGTACGAGTATCGGATAGATTCATCTGCTGGGGAAGATACCCCACCGTAAGGTCTTTCGGCATATTCACACTGCCCGATGTCGGAGCCTGCAACCCGGCTATGATTTTCAACATAGTCGATTTCCCCGCACCATTTTTCCCCACCAATGCAATGCGATCCTTTTTATTAATTACATAAGTAATATTGTCAAATAGTGTATTTCCTCCAAAAGCGACCGAAAGTCCTTCTATCGATATCATATCTTTTATATTACAGTCTGCAAAGATAATGTATGGTAAATACAGAACAAAATTTATTTGCTTCCCATTTAGTCATAAACTATTCAGAATCCTATACCACAGAGTGAATATTTGCAGTCTCCATTTCAAAATCCGAATAAAAAGCGTAAACTTGTAGTCATAAATTTTACATTACAATATGACACCCTTTCTATATCGCATAGCCCAAGCCTTTTACAAAAAGTACGGTAACGAAATCTCTCGACTTGCATTTGTTTTTCCCAACCGGCGAAGCGGCATTTTTTTTCAAAAATATTTGGCCGAAGTTTCCGGGAAACCGATCTTCTCGCCCAAAGTAACCACGATAAACGACCTAATGGCCGAGCTATCGCCCTATACCTTAATAGACCGAATCAGCCTACTTGTAACGTTGTATAAAAAATACATCGAATTGAGAAAGAGCGATGAGACATTCGACAATTTCGTCTTTTGGGGAGACATGCTGTTAGGTGATTTCGACGATGTGGATAAATACATGGTCGATGCTCGGCAATTATTTACCAATATACACGATCTGAAAGAGATAGACGAATTTTATCTGACCGAAGAGCAAATAGAAATCGTCAAACGTTTCTGGGGGCATCTGTTTTTTCCTTCCACCGAAAGCGATAATAAACAGCAATTCATTCAACTGTGGCAAATCCTTTTCGATCTTTATACCGGATTACGAGATGAACTATCCTCTCGAAACAAAGCCTATGAAGGCATGATATTCCGAGACGTCGCCGAACAAAGTAAACGGAAAGAAGCTCTCGACTTACCTTATACACAAGTGGTATTTATCGGATTCAATGCTATCACCGAAGCCGAAAAAATATTCATGGAATATTTACGCGACATCGGCATAGGAGATTTCTATTGGGATTATTACGCTCCCACCTTGCAAGATTCATATAACAAAGCGGCGTTCTTTCTCAACGATAATAAACGAAGATTCCCATCAAAAATCGAGATCGACGAGCATATCGAACAAACGCCTCAGATCGAATTAATATCGATACCGTCGGCTGTCGGGCAGGCAAAACAAGCGACAGATATACTTCAAAGCCTTATCGACAATAATCATTTATCTCCCGAAAAGGCCATCAATACAGCCATCGTTCTCCCCGACGAAGAATTGCTGCTTCCTATGCTATACTCCATTCCACCGGAAATCTCTACGGTAAACATCACTATGGGATATACGTTGCAACACACCACTGTCGCAGCACTTATGGAATCGATATACCAAATGCAGCGCCGCGTCCGGTTCTCAAAAGGAGAGCCGAGATTCTATCATCTCGATGTAAAGCAATTATTGGGACACCGGTTCATAGCGTCCCGAATAGGCGAAAAAGTCTATCAAATAACGAATTTCATCAACGAAAACAATCGCACATTCGTTTCCCCAAAAGAATTAGGGAATCATCGACTGATAAAACTTCTGTTTCTTATCCCCCGTACGACAGATGAAGCGGCAGCCTATCTGATAGAATTACTCGAATATTTGCAACAAGGTGGAAATAGGAGCGATTCATCAGAAGCCGGCGACGAAGAAACTCCTATGGGATTCTCGGCGATAGAACTGGAATTTATGTATCACTACTACATTACCGTCAAACGGTTACGTGATGTTATCGCCAAACAAGACATAGAGATGACTGTAGAAACATTCTTTCGGCTATTGGGGAAAATGGCCGCTTCGATTTCCATACCGTTTCAAGGAGAGCCTTTATCGGGATTACAAATCATGGGCGTACTCGAAACTCGTGCGCTCGATTTCGATAATCTTATTATCCTTTCCATGAACGAAGGGGTGTTCCCCGTTAAGAAAGTGGCCGCCACATTCATTCCCTACAATTTAAGGAAAGGATTTGGCATGGCTACGACAGAGCATCAAGATAGTATTTATGCCTACTACTTTTACCGCATGATAAGCCGGGCTAAACGGGTATTCTTATTATACGACAGTCGCACCGACGGACTCAAAAGCGGAGAAGTGAGCCGATATATATACCAACTGAAATACCATTACCGCATACACATACAAGAAATACAGATCAATTGCGACATAGCGACCTTCTCTCCGATAACAATCTCCATCGATAAACGGAAATATGGCACAGAAAAAAAATTAGCCGATTTCATGCAAGGAGGAAATAGCGCATTATCGGCCAGTGCAATAAATCGTTATTTGAACTGTCCTTTACAATTTTATCTGCAATACATCGAAAAGATAGAACAAACCGACGAAGTCGCAGAAAGTGTCGATAGCAGTACTTTCGGTAGCATTTATCACGGTATGATGCAAAAAATCTACAACCGTATCAAAGGCGAAAAAGAAAAAATAACTGTCACCGCCGACCACATCGACACCATACGCAAAGACAAAGGCTTGCTCACCCGGTATCTCGAAGAATGTTTTGCCAAAGAGTATTACAAAACTCCACATAGCCCCGAACCGCTAACCGGGTATGATTACCTGACTGGGGAAATCATTCTCAAACTGATTGACAAAACTCTGGAAAAAGACCGTGCCCTTACTCCTTTTTCCTATGTAGCTTCTGAACTTCCCATACATAAAAACATATCTATCGGAAACAACCGATCCATACAGTTGAAAGGCTTTATCGACCGGGTAGATGAACATAACGGACTTATTCGTATCGTCGATTATAAAACCGGACGAGAAAGACTCGATTTCAAATCGGTAACAGAACTTTTCGACCCTTCTGAAAAAGATCGTAAAAAAGCAATCATGCAGGTGTTATTTTACTGCAAATTGTATAAACTAGACAAAGCACCTATGCAACCTTTACAGCCGTCTATTTATATTGTCCGTAACTTATTCGATAAATTCGAATCCTTCTTGAAATACGACAAAGAGCCTCTCACCGACTTTAACCTTGTAGAAAAAGAATTCGACCTATACCTTACTCGTTGTTTAGAAGATATATTCGACCTCGACAAACCATTTTCACAAACCACTGTTGAATCGCATTGTAAATATTGCGATTTCAAACAGTTGTGCAAACGATAACTCGAACAAATGAAAAGCGAATAAATTTTTCTACATAAGCGAATGTTCTTTCTCCAAGAAACATGGTATCGCCCAATTTATTTTAACTTCGCCCTTATACGGCTTAAACTTACAGGAGTAATTCCCAAATACGAGGCAAGACATTCTAAGGGAATTCTTTGTAACAAATCGGGAGTACGCTCCAACAAAACTCTATAACGTTCGGAAGCCGTCGTGAATAACAGTGGAATTAGTTTTTCCTCTGCTCGCAAAAATTCCAATTCGGCGAGTTTTCTCCCCCAATTCGCTATATCGATGTCTTCCTCAAACAAGCGATACAAATCGCTCCTCTTTAAGCAATACAAAAGAGAATCTTCCATAAGCTCTATGGTTTCGTATCCAGCCTCATTCTTTACATAACTTTTCAACGACATGATAGTCGCCCCCTCTTTCCCGATCCAAAACGTTATATCTTTACCTTCGTGCGAAACATAGGCCCTCACAATTCCTCTTTTTATAAAGAATATATCCGACTCGATTTTCCCTGCCTCCAATAGGCGATGCCCCTTAGGGTGTCCAAGTTCCAAAGAACAAGATAACAACCTATCCATCGATTTCTCCGATATCGGATATATGCTGTTGATTATGTCTCGTAAATCCATAAAACACGACTCATTCCAAGTATATTAAATACCTCTCAAAAAATCTTCGAGCGACTCTTTCCCCAAATTCAACTTTTGTCTCAAACGATAACGATTTTTCTTAACGCTCTCAGGTTGTAAAGAGAGCATTTGGGCTATATGTTTATTTTCCATACCTGTACGGATATATGCACATAAACGAAGCTCCCCTTCGGTAATAGACGGACACAAAGTCTTCAACCGAACAAAGAAATCGGGATGTACCTTTACAAATTGCATTTTAAAGAAATCCCATTCATCGTCGGTCCCCAAGTGCATTCTTATATTGTTACTAATTTGCAAAGCTGTGTTCGATTGAATATTTCCGGCATCTTTTTCTTTTTCCAACTCATCGACAAGAGATTCCAATACTTGGTTCTTCTCCATGATGATCAACGAATTGGAGGCAAGCTCCCTATCTTTGTACTCCAATTCCACTTTGAAACAATTATTCTGCAACATCTCATTCTCCAACCGAGTCACCAATTCTTTATTTTCCAACTCTTTCAATTGTTTCTTTATCTTCTCCTCCCTACTCTTTTTCCAAAATATATAACAAATCAATGCGGCAATACAAAGTATGAATGCACAAACGACAAGAATCAAAACGAACCGGAACCTACCTCTTTCTTCCGCCTGCTGCAATTCGAGTTCCTGTTTCTCTATGGCCGCCCGGCTTTCCATACGTCTAATTTCAGCCAAACTGTTTACTTGGTCCAACGAATCTTTATATTGTTCATACTTGTTCAAATAAACATAAGCACTGTCCTCCTGCTGTATGGCAGCAAAACATTCCGACATATTCTTTATGACAGGAACGATGAGGTCGATATTCCGAATATTCACTCTACGGCATGCCTTTCTATAATAATACAAAGCACTATCCGGTCTATGATTATTTTGGTAAAAACGCCCCATAAAACACTCCGACTGAATCAACAGTCTTTTATTCGCAAATTCGGTAGACAATCGATACGCTTCTGAAACATATTTTTTACTCAGAGGTACACCATGTTCAGTCAACAATAACAAAGTATTGATATAGAAAGACGTATCTTCAACACAAACAGGATTTTCCAACAGCTTATAAAGAATTTTTTCGGCCTGCACCTCTTCATTCATCGAATATAAAACATTCGAAATATTCAACTGGTTTTTTGCCCGATAAACCGGCTTATTCAGTTTCTTATAATAAGAATCTGCTTTCTGCAAATACTCCAACGCCTTAGGATAATCTTTCAGGCGACTCAGTATGTTTCCCATATCGATATAAGCATGAGCCAACATGAACAGATTGTTCGTCCGAGCATAATACTCCGATATTTTCTTTAAATTCTTATAAGCAACATGCGGCTGATTTTTATGCATAATTGTCCATAAATGAAAAACACGCATATAATCATAAACATAACGTATGGAATCTACCTGCTGATAGGCCTCATCGATTAAATGAATTGTAGAATCGGAATTGTTCTTTTTAAGCTGCGACCTTGCATCCCAAAATTTAGCTCGCCACAGGTACACCGGTTCTTTATGGTGAGCTCGGGCTATGGTATATAATTCCTGTATCAACGAATCCCGATAATAAATACTATCGGTAGATATAAATTCCAATTCAAGCACATCTGCAATCGAATCGAATGTATTATCGATAGGCTTCCAATACGTCCCTATAACCTCACGCCCCCAAAAGTTAAAGGAATATAACCATAAACAAACGAATAAAAAACCTCTTTTCATGATACAAATATACGAAAAATGCCATCTGTCCACCGATTGTCCATTCTTTTTTTTCGAGAAAAGCAGCATATTAGTTTACATTTGTATATTAAAACTAAAAAATAGTGGTTAATATGAGAAAAGAAAAACTTTTTCATTTATTAGTATTATTAGGATTTACCTTATTATCCATGACCATCTCTGCCCAAACCGACGGTCGTGATGTTTACGGTTGGCTGAGATATGACGATTACAACCAAGACGAATACGGTATTTGTAAATTCAAAACCGATGCGGCCGATGACATTCAACCCGTATGGCCTTACGACCAAGCAAGAGTAGCCTGTGCAGGTGCATTCGCCGAAGGATTCTATTATGTTTATCTATATGAGACCGACGGTTATAATGCCACCCCTTACTCATTCAATCGCATAGATCTTTCCACCGGAGAGTCCACACAGGTCGCAGATTATAGAGGCATGCCATTTTTATTTCAGGATATGACATACGACTATTCGACCCAAACCATGTATGCCATTGGGTATGATGAAAGCATCTATACAACACTACTTTTGAAAGTAAATCTGACCACCGGAGAAACGACCATTGCAGGAGAGATAGGCGAAAGCAAATATGTAGCCTTAGCCTGTTCTTATGAAGGTCAATTATATGCCATCGATGTAGACTATGGAGATTTATGGAGTATCGATAAATTCACGGGGGCAGCCACAGACATCGGCTATACCGGTGAACGGGTAAGCGAGGATCTTCAATCTATGGAGTTCGATCACGAAACAAATACTCTTTATTGGGCCGGATATAATTTTTGGGGAACGATAGATACCTCTACGGGAGCAGCAGAATGGATTAGTAAATTAGGAAACTATGCACAAGTCGTAGGACTTTATATACCCTTCAAAAAAACGAATCCTAATGCTCCTGCCGAAATCTCGGATTTACAAATCACACCGGTAGCTAATGGAGAATTATCTGCCGAATTGAGTTGGACAAATCCATCTTTAACTTTCGGAGGGAATAAACTAACCAACTTAACAAAGATAGAAATTTATAGAAACGAACAACTCGTTCACGAAATCACAAACCCGACAATCGGAGAAAAAAGTAATTGGCAAGATACCGGAATACAACAAAATGGATCGGTTGTATATCGGATTACCGCAACCAATAACGAGGGAACAAGCAGCACCACGGCACAAGCAATATTTATAGGACGTGACGTACCGGCAGCTCCTTCCCAACTATCATTGATTGCCCTCGATGAAAACAGAGCAAAGATAACATGGTCTACTCCACAAACCGGTGCAAACGGAGGTTGGATAGATGCCTCTGCTCTCACCTATAAAATTACTCGTCTTCCGGATTCTATCGTTGTAGCCGAAACTACGACCGGTAATGAATACATAGATAATTCCATCACAAAACTAAATATCTATTCTTATCAGATACAAGCCATTACCCCCGATGGTGCAGGTCCAACCGCAACCACGGACAGACTTGTCATGGGCCCGGCATTAACTGTACCTTACCGATGTAATTTTGCGACAGACGACCAATTCGCTCTCTGGAATGTAATCGACGCCAATAATGACGAATACACATGGAAACGGGAAACGACTCTTGCAGCTGCTTATTATTACTATAATGAAGATGGAGAAACCGGGGGAGACGATTGGTTGGTTTCTTCGCCGATTCATTTGGAAAAAGACAAAATCTATCGCTTAAAGTTTAAATTACAATCCTATGACGTAAGTTATCCCGAAAAGGTCGCCGTACATCTGGGTACAGGAGCTTCTGTCGCTGAACAGACGACCTTACTCGGCGACTATGAAGTCGACAGCAATACATTCGTCGAATATAAAGTCATTCTCCCCGAAAGGTTGGAATCAGGAAATTATCACATTTCTTTCCATTGCCACTCTGAACCGTACATGTTTATCCTTTATGTAACCGACGTCTTATTAGAAGAAGTCAGCGAAGGGGTCTTATCGGGTGTCGTAACAAACGGACAAACACCTTTGGAGGGTGTGGAAGTAACCATAAAAGACTCTGAAACGAAATGTACTACCGATAAAAAAGGGTTCTATGAATTTAAAGAACTGGAATCAGGGAACTATACATTGACGTTCAATAAAACAGGTTACCGCTATATCGAACAGAGCGATATAATCGTCGAAATGGGAGATACTGCGAAAATAAATACGACGTTGGAGGAACTGCCTACTTATTCCGTAAGCGGTAAAATAGTAAACAGTAAAAACGAACCTATCAGTCATGCGAAAGTATCGATAACCGGATATACCGATTACTCGACAGAATCCGGTTCCGACGGTACATTTATATTCCCACAAGTATATCAATCCAACCTATACGCACTAACCATCGAACGTTACGGGTTAAGCAACGATACACTGACTCTGAACGTAGAAAATAGTAATATCGTTTTAGACGACATCATACTAAAAGACAAGCCTCTGCCTCCCTATTCATTGCAAGCTGAAATTCAGGGAGAACAGGTAAAATTAGAGTGGAAAGAACCTATGGATACCCGTTTATTCCGTCACGATAACGGGATACATGGTGGAAGACTCGGGACAACAGGATCGACAGTAAAAAGCGTATATGGTTCGGTATTCAGAACACCGACCAAGCTAACCGGAATGACATGGTTCACAGAAAATTACCTTACCACCCATCGCACGGTCAATATTTTTGTGTTCGATTTAGATGCCGAAGGAGAGCCCACTTCGACCATCTTATACTCTCAAACGAATGTTCCCAACAAAGATATGGAATGGAGCAGTTTTGAATTCCCGGAACCGATAAATGCACCGAATGGATACATGTTGGCACTCAGCTATGAAGGCCACGTCGGATTAGGACTCGATACAGGCGAAGGTCCCGACTATCCGTTTACCGAAAAAACAAATTGTTTTTCAGAAGATTACACGACCGGAAAGTTCACTTATACGGAAGAACACGATATCAAACGTTCTCTGATGATTCGCGGTATCGGTATTCTGATCGGTGAAGACGAATTACCGCCTGCCACGACAGATAAAAAATACCAAGTATGGAGACTAACCGCCGAACAGAAAGACACTCCGGAACAATGGGAATTATTAACTACCGAAACAGTAGAGGCATATTCCTATACCGATACAAATTGGAGTTCCTTGAAACAAGGATTTTATCATTATGCAGTCAAAACCGTTTACAATAACGGAGAAATCGTTTCGCCGGCAGCATTCACGCAAGCGTTAACGAAAGATATGTACACTCGGGTCACCCTCAACATAAAAACGAACACTCCTACCAACGAAGCGAAAGGAGCCCAAGTAGTTCTGACAAATATTGATGGAAACAGCGAACATATATACACCGGTACAACCGATGCTTCGGGTAAAATCGTCTTCTCCAATATATGGAAAGGGACTTACGATATAAACATTTCATTAAAAGGTTTCAATAACTACACAGCCGAATCCGAAGACTTTTCCACTGAAAACAGTTACGAAAAATCTGGCTACGTATTACAAGAATATATCGTCAATCCGTTCAATCTCGAAGTGGTGAAAACCGACAATGAACAGGAGCGCATGTTCAAATGGAACGTGTCGGAACATCTTTTCGACGATTTTGAAACTCATACCGATTTTGTCATCAACTCGGCAGGAAACATAGGCTGGACTTATATCGACGGTGACGGTCAAGAAACTTATGGAATCGACGACGTAGACTACATCAATGCGACTCTTCCGAAAGCCTATATGATCTTTAACCCATACGCTACCGACCCCAACATCGCACTTTTCGATTCCAATATCAGACCACGTAGCGGAGAAAAATACTTAGCTTCATTCCCTGCACGTCCGGGTGCGAACAATGACTTTATCATTTCTCCCGAACTGAACTTCAATCGAAACTTTATATTGAAGTTTTATGCCAAGAGTTATACGGAAGATTATGGTAAAGAGTTGATGAACGTAGGATATTCGGTCACCGGTAATGACGCAACCGATTTCATCTGGCTGAACGGAGAAAACCCGATAGAAGTTCCGATGGGAAATTGGACGGAATATAAATATACCATTCCTGCCGAAGCCAAATATATAACGATTAACTGCGTCTCCAATAATATTTTTGTCTTTATGGTCGACGATATATTCATCGGAGTAGAGTTACCAGAAGGAGTCGATTTAAACAAAATGAAAGAAAATATCTCTTTCGAAGTCTATTTAGATGGTGAAAAAATCAACACGACCCAACAGAGCAATTATCTGTTCTCCGGTCTGAATAAAGGTAAACATAAAGCAGGTGTGAAAGCTGTCTTTTCTTCGGTAACGACCCCTATGACAGAAATAGAGTTTGATGTGGAAGAAGGCAGCGGAATAGAAGAAAACCAATTAAACGGCAGAACGATTCACCCCAATCCGGCAAAAGAGACAGTAACAGTCTCCGGTGAATATGACTACTTGTCCATATTCGATATATCCGGCAAGGAAAAAGCTCGTTATTTTTACGGGGAAACAATAAATGTACGGAACCTGCCATCGGGTATCTACATCGTCAGAATCGTTTCCGGCAGCCAAACAGAGGTAACCAAATTGGTCGTGACTAAATAATCTAATTATATTTCGAAGAATCCCGATACATTGTTATGTATCGGGATTCTTTTGTTACGTTCGATATTATTCATCATTAATTGTCAAAAACTTATTTCACTTTTTATCAAATGTAAAGTAAAAATAGGCGGGACTGGAATAACTTTGCACCGTTTTCAAATTAACCTCTCGATTTTATGACGAACTGGATTATTTTGATTGTAGCAGGATTCTTCGAATCGTGTTTCGCTTTTTGCTTAGGAAAAATGAAAGGAGTTGTAGGCCTCGAATATTACTTTTGGGGCATAGGTTTTCTAGCTTGTCTGGCTCTAAGTATGATACTTCTGGCCAAAGCCATACAGACAATTCCTATCGGTACGGCCTACCCTGTATGGACAGGAGTTGGCGCTGTCGGTACGGTGATAGTAGGCATCGTCTTTTTCCATGAACCTGCAACTTTCGGTCGACTGTTTTTCGTTACGACATTAATTGCATCAATCATAGGTCTGAAAATGGTTTAATTAGAAATAAATAGCAATATATGTTCAAAGAGATAATGGCTGTCACCGAACACAACAACCTTAAATCGATACAGACAAAAAAATAAATGAGAAATAAACTACAACCGTGTTCTTTACTATTCTCCGAGCTGTCGTTTTATCCACTCCATCACCACGGCCACGGCATAATGTTGTTCCTCATCGGTCAATTCTCGACCGGCCGGTATACGATGCCATTTTTCGAAACAACCTCGGCAACAACACCCGGTGGCATGTTGAGCTATAAACACGGGATGCCCGCGCATGGGAGTTTGTTTACCATCGTTGGGAATCACGGCCGGAGCCAATCGTTTACGAATAAAATCGGCGGCATGACGGGCAATCGTATCCACTCCTTTTTCTTTCAGATACACTATTTCCTTAGTCGTTAAACGAAATTTGCTGCGAAACCGGGACTGTGAAAGTCGTTCGAAAAGGTCTCCCCAATCATAGGAATTGGGTAAAGCCTCTGTTTTTTCGACAGAAGTCGATTCTGGGAATAACTCACCGCAGAAAAAATCGCTTCCTTTAACCTTCTTCATGAAACAAAAACGACAGATGTTGACCTACAAAATCATCTCCATTCCTACTTTTTGCGGTTTTAAACCACACTTTTCATAAAACGCCATAGCCGGTTCGTTGCAACACCACACATTTAAAGTGACATTGTAACACCCTTGTTCCTTAGCCAACCGAACCACCGCATCATAAATCACTTTACCCACACCATTGCCCCGTTGGCCTTCATCGACACACAAATCGTCGATATACAGAGTCTTTATGTCCGTGAGGATATGACTATCCCGATGTTGCTGAAAAATACAAAACGCATATCCCAAGACTCTATCTTTATCATCTGCCGCTACCAAAACCGGGGTATCGCAATCGGACATAATTTTTCTTAATTCTTCATCTGTATATTTTTTCTTCCCGGATTTAAATAAATCGGGGCGTCCTCGATGATGAATACTATTCACTTGAACCAAAAGTTTGTTTATCTGCTCTATATCCTTTTCTTCTGCAAACCTTATTATCATTGTGCTTATACTTTTTTCATTACGAAGATACTGATTCTTGAATATAAAGAGAAATGTCACCGCCCCCAAAAATCTATCTTTCTCCAATCTCATGGCACATATCACTCTGCGGAACAATCATCGAAGAATCAATAAAAAGGATATATTTCACTAATAATCAAACCAGTACAAATAAAAATTCATAAATATCAATCAAAATAAATACCCAAGAGCAAAGTATAATATATAGATTTTATCGAAAAACGATAATTATTTATTGATTTTCTTTTTGAATTAAAATTTTATATGTATGTTTGCACCATATTAAGAATGAAAGATAAACCAGTTACAATCCTTTTTATTCACAAAAAATCTATCTTTGTAAAAATAGAATGAAACAAACAATAAATAAAAACAAGGAACAATGAAAAAATTTTTCACCACGACATTCGCCTGCGTATTGGGTGTAATGATTGCAGGAATATTATTAACCTTATTGTCCATCGCCGCATTAACCGGAATGGCGGTTTCGACAGAAACCGAATACACAGCGAAACCAAACACTATCATGAAATTGGATTTAGGTATCGTTACCGACCGTAGCCAAGAAGATTTCATGAGCGTTTTGTTTGGGAATCAACAAAAAACAGACGGTCTTGACAACATCATTAAAGCTATAAAAACGGCCAAGACAAACCCGAACATTGCCGGCATATACATCGATGCTAACGGCTCTTCCCTCGGTGTTGCCACTCTCGACCGCATACACCGGGCTCTGAAAGATTTCAAAGAGAGCGATAAATTCATCTATGCTTATGCCGACGACTACACACAACGCGAATATCTACTGAGTGCGGTAGCCGACAGTGTCGTTCTAAATCCGGTAGGAGCTATCGATTTCAGAGGGCTGGCAAGTCAAATAATGTTTGTAAAAGGGCTTTACGATAAATTGGGTATCGAAGTCCAAGTCCTAAAAGTAGGAACATACAAATCGGCGGTAGAACCTTATATCAACACGCAAATGAGTGAAGCGAACCGCGAGCAGACGATGGCCTACATGACTCCTATTTGGAATCATCTTCTCGAACAACTTTCGCAAGACCGAGACATATCGGTGGACCAGCTGAACAATTTGGCCGACACTCTATTGGTGACAGTAGATGCCAAAGAATTAATTGCCAAAGGATTGGTCGATACGTTAATGTACCGTCCTCAAATGAACGAATTTCTGAAAGCCAAAGTGGGAATAGATAAAGACGATGATTTAATCTTCGCATCAATCAACGAAGTAGCATCAATCAAGCAAGCCCCAAATAAAGCCAAAGACGAAATTGCTATCGTCTATGCCGAGGGAGGCATCGATATGGGTGAAACTAACGGAGTGAACACCGCCAAGCTGGTCGAAGATTTAACCAAAATACAAAACGATAAAAACGTAAAAGCAGTTGTTCTCCGGGTTAATTCTCCGGGTGGAAGTGCTTATGCTTCCGAACAGATATGGCGCGAAGTAGTACGCCTGAAAGAAAAGAAACCGGGTGACAGCCTGGAGGCAGAAAAACAAAGCCTGAGGGAAGCCTGGGAGAGGCAGAAGCAATATTATGTGGATGATATCGGATATCTGATCCGCACAGCGGAAAAGCTTACAGATCTGATCTGCGAGGTCAGCGATATGTTTGAAAAAGGAACAGAATAAAACCATACCTGGAGGAAAGAATGGAAAGCCATAATTTATACCGAGTGAAAGAAGAAGACCTGGAGAAGCTGATCCGGATACTGACCGTATGCTTTGCGGAGGA
>OJNJ01001350.1_pt1 | contig 14025 bp, 12 predicted proteins | sample 1597491 | NCBI WGS metagenome assembly OJNJ01 (sample SAMEA2452132, study PRJEB22498) | human gut metagenome | biome: human feces; feature: human gut; material: feces | place: Australia | collected 2012 | reverse complement strand
GGTACAACAAGCTGATCGGTAAATTGCTCGAAGGGATCGAATGTACTTTTAAATGAAGAAACGTTTTTGGGCATACTTCGTGAAGGTGAAGAATATTTTGATGCAAGCTTTTCAATTGAGAACCTTGTTTTGCTTATATCAGAAGATGCCAAAAGCTTTATCATGTCGTTTCAGAATACGGAAAATGATAGATTTGGTATTGGTAAGAGTGGAACGATGATGTTGATATACCCTGCCGCTTCAAAAGAGCAGGCTTTAGAGAAATTGTGGGATGCTCTTCCGAAATCAACTACATTACAGCGACGGTTGGCAGAGCTTGACTGGAAATAATTTGTCTCGTTTTTTTAGATATGCATTTCAAACCGTTTACCATGTCACGTTCATTTCGTGTTATGATGTGTTATCGGATTTACAGGAGAGTCACTGTTATGATCAGAGAATTACGAAAAGCAGATATAAATAAAGTTGCAAATATATGGTTGGACACCAATATAACCGCACATTATTTTATTCCCGCGCAATATTGGCAAAATAATTTTGAATTAGTGAAAGAACTATTATTACAGACAACTGTCTATGTCTATGAAGATAATCAAGGAATACGGGGCTTTATAGGTCTAAACAATGAATATGTTGAGGGCGTTTTTGTTTCTGAAGGAATGCAATCGCATGGTATAGGTAAGGCTTTGTTGAATTATGCAAAAGATAAACGGAGTAAATTGCTTTTGAATGTATATCAAAAAAATACACGAGCAATATCTTTTTATCAAAGAGAAGGATTTGATGTTCAAAATAGTGGTTTAGATGAAGCTACTGGAGAAAAGGAATATGTAAGGGCATGGCAGCGGAAATAGAAGTTTAAGTTTATAAAATGGATAATGGGAAACAGGGTTACTTTTTATGTATGGATGCACTTAAGCATTAGATTCCAAATGAAATAGATAGAATTTTTTTCAATCATAAGAATGTAGGAATTATGGCATATAACAATGTCGGAAAAACTACATTCTTATTTTTTATTTTGCAATACACTGTTGATTCAATAGGAATCAGAATCAGCAAAAGTCATTAATTTAAAATCATTTAATTCAAATCAAAATTCAAATTATTGATATAAATAGTAAAGTATGATTGTAAAAAATAGAACTCACAATATATGTCTGTAGTACCAGATAAGCACTACGATAAAAAATTCCGAAAGCTATTTTTTGAAAAGAACTTAGAAATGCGGTTTATTGACCGCTGGGGGAAATAGTCAATTGTATGATTATGAAGAAGGAGGAAAGTATTTATCAGAAAGGCAGAAGCAGATTTTAGCCTATATGGATGCTGGGGTTGAATATAGTACAGAGCAGGTAGCAGAAAATATAGGGTTAAAAGGTCCAAGGACAAGGCAGTTATTAAATGAATTGGTAAATATGGAGTTATTAGCTTGTATTGGAACTACAAAAAGAAGAAGGTATATTAAAGTGTAGAAGTGGATGTTATGTAGGAGATAATAAGCATGAACAAATTTTCAAAAAAGGACTGGAAAATATTCAGAAGTAAAATAGCTGGATGGCAAGAAGCTTATATGGATAAGCTCAACAAAGAATATATTGAAATACTAAGTGGAGATGGAAATCCATCTGAAAAATTTTGGGCATTGGAGAAAAGAATAAAAGAGGATAAGAAAGATTGTGGAGTGCAATGTGAGATGAGCAGATCAAATCAATTTTATATCATGCTTTCACTTCTAAATGAAGGAGCCATTTCTATGGAAGATTTAGAAGATTTTAGCGAAGATTTGAAAGAGATAATGCAGCATTTCGCTGGGCTATAGCTTGCTAAAAATATATATTTCTTGGTCGAGAGTAGTCAAGAATTTAATTGAGTTTTTATCGAGTTGTTTTTAGAAAAAACTCGATAAAAACTCAAAAGAAACTCATAGAGTAACTTAATACTCAGAGGGAGTATGTAAGTTTAGTTAAACTCATTCATAGCATCTGCATATTCCTGTAATCCATTAGGTTTGCAAGCCAATTCAGCATACAGCAGAGGACTGTCCTGTGCCAGACGGTATAGATACGCAATATCATCAGGTGTATCTAGCAAGACGGCTGAATTACATTTTCACAACTGATAATAAGAGGCATGCCGGTATATGTATCATTGAGAGCATTAATGATAACGGAATTAATATCAGGTTCATACATACCAAACAGGTGACAAGGATTATTTTGTTTCATGGTGTTCTCCTTCCCACAGATACTTAGCACCATCAAGCAGATCAATGATGGCTGTAAGCATATTGTTATAGTCGGTCTGTAGTTCTTTGATTTCATCACTTGTAGGAAGATTGTTTAAAGCTGAGGGTTCACAGCATTCAATAAATGCTTTCTGCATGCCAAGCAGTTGCAGATACAGAGCATTAGCAGTCTGCACAAGAGGATATATGGTTTCTTTCTTACCTACAACACAGATTCGGTTATATATGCAGGAACGGACAAAGTAATCTTTATTCATCATGCCGCTGGCAAGGATACGGGCTTCAATTTGTCTGCGTTCAGCATCGCTGATTCTAAAGCTTATAGTTGGATGTTTGTATTGATTGCTCATAGAAAAGCACCTTTCATAGTGGGTGTGGCAGCAGACATGATAAAGCACCCGCAAGCCACATTTGATTATTCGTTTTTAGTTGTAAAAGTAGATTATATCTGCCATGAATTTCGTAGAAGCAATATTGAATCATTGCAACTAATTTGCAACTAAAGTTTTTGAAAACGATATGAAAAGAGTAACATTAGATGAAACAGATGCGGTGGAATGCCGCATAAAATCAGCATTTTTAATTTGCTTATACTTTCTTTGGGAAGTATAAGAATAGTGTGAAATAATACTTTCATTACTATTTATACTACCAAGCAACAAGTGAAGGTGCGATAGAGAGGAGATATGTATGAGGAGAAATATATTATGTATTATATTGTGTATGATATTACTGAGTGCATGCAGTTCCAAAAGTAATGAGATTATTGAAGGGTATAGTAACTGTGAAGAATATTACAGTGATGGATTTCAAGATTATATAGATTATTGCAAATATTTCTATAAGGAAAGCGAGGATAAAAAATTTGAGGAGAACAGTTATTATTCTATTGTAACAAAAGAAAATATAGATGATATAAAGAGTTATTTTGATAAGTTCCCTTATGAAAGTATGGAGGATAGCAATAAGTATGACTTTGAAACAGATAATATAAATGAAGGAGACTATTATAGCCTGAAAGCAGGGTCAAATAATGATAATTACAGTGTATTTTTATATGACGTAAATAGTCATATATTGTACTATATACATTATAATATATAGTGTAATGAAAATTATTGATTTGCAATTAGATTATTTTATGCACTAGCACTAAAAAATAAAGTATTGTTGACTTTGACGGATTAAGAGACAAGGATGATGTTGGAGACAACAATCCAAGAAAAACAGATAACCCACGCTTAAAGGGAACGGACAGGTCAGTTGCATCAGCAGCAAAGGTTCACAAGGGGCTTTATGACAGGGAATACTCTGAAAATGAAAATGGCGTAACGGTTACATACATTGCAAACATTTACAGGGGAGACATAAAGAGCATTTACAGTGATTATGGTAACGCAAAAATAAATAAAAGGCTGAAATATTTCTATGATGCAAAGGGAAACAATACGGCAATAGTTGAACAATATGATGACAATGACACGCAGACCATCTGCATAACATATACATATGATGAAAATGGAAATGTGGAATTTATCTGTGATCAGCAGACAAAGTACTGTGGAAAGGAAATCACATATGACAGCAGTGGCAATCCGAAGGAATACTATAACGGAATGTCATTTAACTGGTACAGGGGAAGACAGTTGCAGGAAGCAACTCTTGCCAATGGAAACAGGGTAACATATAAGTACAATGAGGACGGACTTAGAACATATAAGGATACAGAAAAAACAACAACCACATATGAATGGGATGAGACAAAGCTTATAAGGGAAACCGTTACATACAAAAAGACCGGAAAGAAGTATGACATCTGGTACATGTATGATTCAGGTAATAATGTTATCGGCTTTGAATACATCCGGTTAAGTGAGATAAACGAAACATTAAAAACCACAAGAATTTATTATGAAAAGAACCTTCAGGGAGATGTGACAGGTCTGCTTGATGAGGAAGGAGCAAAAATCGCTTCATATACATATGATGCATGGGGAAATGTCATCACAGATAACGAAAAGAGTTTCTGCCATGAAGGATATGAGGTTCCCTTTGAGTTAAATCATGTATTGTACAGAGGATACTACTATGACGGAAGTTACACTGATACTGAAAGCGATACAAATCTTTATTATCTGCAGAGCAGATATTACGATGCAGAGGTGGGAAGATTTATAAATGCAGACAGCATATGCAATCTTGGGATTAGTGGAACAGTGTTCGGATTTAATTTATATTCGTATTGTGACAGTAACCCTGTAGTTTATCAGGATAAGACAGGTGAAGCACTAATAAATGTTGTATTTGCAGTTATATTTGGCATTGCAGGTTGGCATTTTGGTGGTTGGGTAGCATATAATGTTGTAAAAAAGAAAAATTGGAAGTATTGGGCACTTAGATCAGCTATTGCCGTTGGAGGAGCTGCAATCGGTTGGTTTGCAGGAAGTCTGCTAGCAAAAAGTGTTGCATCATATTTAAAAATACATCCAGATGTTGTTTTTAAAATGACGGCAAAGATAGGATCAAGTTCGTTTTATTCGATAATGAAATTTTTAGGAATAAATCCATTTACCCTTTCTATGGATTCAGGCAAATTTATTGGTGTGGCAAGCGCATTAAATCACAGAAAATAACACTTTCATATGAGTGGGCAGTTAATTTATATAAAAAAGCCACACAATTTGGATATAAAATAGCTTTAGATGAACCACATGGAGGCTATTCATGGCATATACATTTATTAAAAAATGGAAAAAGAATTAATGGAATTCATATTCAAGTTGTTAAATCAGTTTGGGATTATTTAAAAAAATAATTAAATAAGGGATTAGATGATATGGAAATTAGAATTGTTAAAGTAGATGTGTATAGAGGAATGGATAGAGAAATTAACGTTTCAGATTTTAAAATAATAAAATCAAGGAATAAATTTAATAGTATTATAACTAAATGGACAGATTATATAGAAACATATTATACATGTGAAAATGTTAAAACAATATATTATTTGTCAGAAATCATGATGGAAGAATTAAAAAACAATGGTATTGAATGCGAGATGATACTATGTACTAAAGAAAAAATTGATTCGTTTATGGGAAAAGGTATATCGTTTCTAGGAATAGACGTTATTTTTGATGGAGAAGAATCAGTTTTAAAGAATGCTAACTTAAAAAATGTGTTGAATAACAATATATTATGCAGCAATACTAAAATTGCAAGAAACATAATAAATATATATTCAGATAACGTTGACTATCCGGAAAAATATTTTGATATGTGGAGAGTTTATTTATTAAAATAATCACTTATTTTATCTATATTCAAAATAATTATTAATAATTCGATAGCTTGTAATTAATTACAAGCTATCGAATATGTTTATGGTGGTATAACGGACAGGTAATAATGAATATAGTAGGTGGATATTATGGTAATCATAGCGTAACAGTATGCGGATACATTGAGTACCAGAAGAAACACAAAATAGGAAAAGTTTCTTACTACTCATATTATAGAATGATAGAAGTTTACGATGGTTGGTCATCGACAAGGCACTATATAGATTATAATGCATTTGCAAGAAGTCAATTAGGTTCATTTAACACAACTATTATGAAAAAATAAGATTTTTAACAAAAAGTAGAATGGAGGCTATAACATTATGTATATATATATGTGCCTAGTTATTATTATATTGTTATCATTGATTTATCTTATAGTTGCAAAAGGCATAAAAAATAAAAAAAGAATAGTATTAATTTCAACAATAGTAATTATACTTATAGGTTTTATGAGTGTTACTTTTATAAAGTTTTCGAATAATGAAGAATATATAAAAATTAATGAAAATAATAAGGAAGTATCAATAAAACTGAAAAATCATAAAGAATATTATGGACATAAATTCTATAGGTTTAGTAGTTTCAAGTCAGAAACAGAAGTAATTAAAGAGCTAAGGAGCAATCATTACAATGCATATTATGACCAAGAGACTGGGAAAGTTAGAATTACTTACGATAATGATATTTTTGAAATTCAGATGGAGAAAAAAGAGAATTTATTGTTTATAAATCGATATAATTATATTTTTTTTCCACGCAATAATAGTTAGAAGATATTTTCGTTATTGAGTAATTTAGAAAAAATAGGCGGTAATATCATATTGGTTATAATAGTAGTAATATTGTTTTAGTGCTTATTCTCATAAGTATAATGAAAATAATGACTAAAAAGCTAACTTATGTTATAATCAACTTGTGGCAACACTATGGCAACACGAAATCAGAAGGATAATACAAATAATATAATACAGGTAAATTAACAGATAAAAGAACACGAAACCTAAACAAATATGTTTAAGTTAAACTCGGTACAAGCCGAGTTTGAGTAGCCGTTTTTTTGAATTCAAATTTTAAAAAAGCCTTTAAATAAAGGGCTTTGAACCACATAATTGTATATAATATTACCGAGGTGATACCAATATGATACCATTTCGGCAAATATAGGAGAAAAAGGCTCCAATGTGATTAATTAGTCACATTGGAGCCTTTTTTTCTTTATAGGAAAGACCGTAGTTGGCGTTCTGGTAAATTGAAAACAGCCTGCCGGGTGGCGGGCATAGATTCCACTATATCGAATCATTTTAAAGAACATGTGGGAAATAACACTGGCAACAGAATGGAAAAGAAAAATGAAGCAAAAGAAAAGCCCACCCCTCAAGATTGAGTGGCGAGGGAGTTGAATAGGCGAAGCATGTTTTTTATTAGTGGTATCTGAATTTTAGAAAGTATATGCGGCAAACAACATTTTAGGTATAATGAAATATATTTTAATTATTATATGGCATAAGTGATAGGGCATTTTTATGTTAGGTACAGTTAGGTTGTAGTTGAAAAGGAGGACATTATGACAAAGAAAGGAAAATTAAGAAAGGGTATCAGTATTCTACTTGCAGTATGTATGGCTCTCCCTGTGGGATTTGTTACGAAAAGCGAAACTGTGCATGGAAAAGTGATAGATGCAGATATAACAAAAAGAGAATTATGGTCTACATCCTTTGAATCAGCAGATGGATTTAAAACTTCTACAGTAGATGATAAGAAGGGTACAGCCAATATTACAACAAATGAACTAAGCTATCAGATAAATGGAAATTTATCCGGTGAAATCGAGAGTTACTCGGGAAGTGCCGCGAAAAATGATAATGAAGTTTTGAAAAATTTGTTTGACGGAAACTCTAGAACAAAATATTTAACTGAGGTAAAGCCGTCGGAAGTTATTGTAAAACTAAAGAGTCAACAGGTTATAAAATCCTATGCGATAACTTCTGCGAATGATGCTCCCGGAAGAGACCCTAAGAATTGGAGTCTTCAGGGTAGAAATTCGGATAATGAAAGCTGGGTAACCATCGACAATAAAGCAAATCAGGTGTTTAATGGCAGATATAAACAAAATTATTTTGAATTGGATAACAGCAAAGCATATCGCCAGTATAGATTGCGGATTACAGCAAATAAAAATGGTGGTTCCATGACACAATTTTCAGAGTTTATTCTTGCAACAGGCAAGTGTCAGGAAGTTGGTGCTTCTATTAGCAGAATGAATAGTAATATTACTTCCGGACCGAGCGATGCATGGAATCAAAAATCCAATGTGGGTTGGACAGGAAGCCACTCTCTTGTATGCAAGGGAGCTCATGTAGGAACTGGTCATGCATATTCTTATAATGTTATTTATGACAACTTGAATATTACAGTAAGTGATAATACAAATTTAAGATATGTAATTTTTCCTTCCATGTCTAATGGAGACGAATATGACTATGAATATACACAGATGCATATGGCGGTGGATTTAAAGTTTAAGGATGGAACTTATTTAAGTGAGTTAGGTGCAATTGATCAAAATGGAAATAAGGTGGATGCACAGTCTCAGGGAGATAGTCGTACACTGGTGGCACAACAGTGGAATGAAATTTACAGCAAAATTGGTGATGTGGCAAAGGGAAAAGTCATTGAAAAGATTTTGGTTGTGTACGATATGAAAGCTCATAATGCGAGGGCTTTAGCAAAATTCCAGACATATTTTGATGACATTGAAATATATAATCAGGATTATCCGGTATATTCTCATTTATCAGATTATGTAAACATTCTAAGAGGAACGAACAATACAGGAAACTTCTCCAGAGGGTTGACAATTCCGGCAGTAACAGTGCCAAACGGATTCAACTTTTGGATTCCTGCAACCAGTGCAAGCAGTAATACGGCTTATGAATATCAGAAAACAGATGATTTTCGTTGTATGAGAATAAGCCATGAACCGTCTATATGGGTTGGTGATAGAGGAACCTGGCAATTTATGGTAAATACCAGCAAAGATTATAATACAAATGACGATTATGGATTGGGAACGTTAAAAGCAAACTTTAGTCATAATAATGAAGTAGCAAAAGCACATTATTATAAAGTTTCTTTTGATGGCAATGGAGGCGATGCAGCAAATTCACAGATAGAGCTGACACCGACATCTCATGGTGCAGTGGTACGGTTTACTTATAATAACACGGCAAACAAGAGTGTTATCTTTGATTGTGCCAATGGTGGAAGTAGGACCGAATATAGCGGAAATACATTTAAAACATATTCTGACCATACAGGGAATGGTTCGAAGCGTATGTACATTTACGGAGAATTTAGTGAGACTCCTAAGGGAACTAAAATAAATGACAGGAAAAGTATTGCATCCTTTAATTCCAATACAGTTACAATGAAACTTGCCACATCATACATCAGCTATGATCAGGCAAAGAAAAATTTGGAGCTTGAAATTGGGAGAGACAGTTTTGAAACGGTTTATAACAAGGCACAGTCTAAATGGGATAATCAGCTTGGAATTATCACAGATGTTAAAGGCGCAAATTATGAACAGTTAGTTACACTTTATTCTTGTATTTACCGTATGTATTGTTATCCAAATCTTATGTCAGAAAATACAGGGTCAAACAGTAATCCGGTTTGGAAATACAAGAGCCCTTACAAAGATGATAATGCAGATCCTGTGGAGGGAAAGATTTATATTAATAATGGTTTCTGGGATACATATCGTACTGCATGGTCAGGGTATGGACTGTTTACACCGTCCAAAGCAACAGAGTTGTTAAACGGTTTGGTACAGCATTATAAAGATCAAGGATGGGTTCCAAGATGGATTGCACCGGGTGGAACCAACAGTATGGTGGGAACAAGCAGTGATGCTATTTTTGCCGATGCAATGGTGAAGGGCATATCATTTGATTATGAAAATGCATACAGGTCCGCATTGAGAAATGCAGCTACTGTATCCGATAACCTTACAAATGGAGGAAGAAAGAAATTAAATGTTTCGAACTTTATTGGATATGTACCTGCTGATGAAAATGAAAATTTCTCATGGTCCATGGAAGGATATATTAACGATTACGGAATTGCTCAGATGGCAAAGAAATTGGCAAATCAGACGAACGATGCATCAAAGAAAGCAAACTATATGTCTGAATATTACTACTATCTAAACAGAGCAAAGAACTATTCCCTCTTATTTGACGATTCTGGTCAGGATGTCACGTCAAAATGGTTGAGAGGAAGAAAAGCTGACGGTTCTTTGAATTTAGGAAACAGTGACAATAATACGGGATTTAATCCATTCTGGTGGGGGGCAGATTATACAGAAACCAATGCATTTAACATGGCAGTTTCTGTACCACAGGATGGAATTGGACTTGCAAACTTATATGGCGGTCGCGACCAGTTTGCAGACAAGCTTGATACAATCTTTACAACTGATGGAGGATATATTGGATATGGCGCCATGGATGGTGTTGGTGGTATTCATGAACAGAGGGAAGCAAGAGAAGTAAAACTGGGCCAGTATGGACACAGCAATCAGCCGTCCCATCATATTCCATATATGTATCTGTACTCATCCCGTCCGTGGGAGACACAGAAGTATGTAAGAGATATTCTTGCAAGATGTTATGCAGGAAGTACCTTTGGGCAGGGTTATATTGGTGATGAAGATAATGGTGAAATGTCAGCATGGTATGTATTGTCTTCCATCGGCTTTTATCCATTGTCAATGGGAAATGATGAATTTGCTATCGGTTCACCACAGTTTAAAGAAGTAACTGTTAATTTGGAAGGAAATAAAAAACTGGTAATTAAGGCAAATAACAATAGTAAGGAAAATGTGTATGTAGACAGTATGTACGTTAATGGAGAAAAGTATGATAAAACATTTATAAAATACAAGGATTTAATTAAAGGTGGAACAATTGAATTTAATATGTCCTCAACACCTAATAAAGAGCGCGGACTTGAACAGGATAGCCTTACATCCATAACTACAGATGACAATAAGCCGCAAGTATATACGGACTATTCAAAGGATGCCAATAAGTCTTCAAGTACAGGAGTGACTACATTGGATAACTTATTTGATGATAATTCAGATACAGAGACAAAGGTTGATAATACAACTACACTTATGTTTAAGTTTACCGATAAAAAAGCTGTAAGAATGTTGACTCTTACATCATCAAAATCAGGAAGAACACCGGATAGGGCAAAGGTGTATGGCGCTAATGAAGATGATAACTGGGTTTTACTGGGAGACTACCATGACAGTGGCAGCTTGTTCTTTAATATTTGGGGCAAGTATACAAGACCATTTGGAATAAGTGCAGACAAAGTGGGCAAATACTCAAGATATAAAGTTGTTCTTACAGGAACAGATGCTTATTTGTCAGAAGTTGAGATGCTGGGATATAAGAATAACGGAATATTAAAGAGTGATTTAAAAAATGCCATTGATGTAGCAAAATCAATAGACGCCACAGGTGAATATCTGCCTATTGCAAAACGTCTTGAAAATAATTTAAAAGAGGCAAGCAGTGTGTATGCTAATGGAGAAGCATCAGATGATGAAATTCTAAAAGCTTATCAGTCATTGGGTAGAATTGTGGACATTGAGAAGAAGACAATTAAAATACATGATGCAAGCCAAGTAGAAGCAGAAGAGTTTGATGCAAAGTCCGGCCATATAATTAATGATGGCAAAAACATTGGTGGAGTGGAAAATAATACATGGGTAAGATATGACAGTGTGTACTTTAACGGTTCGGCATCTCAGGTAAGCTTTAACTATTCGGGACAAAAGAGCGATGCAGGCGGATATGCACAGGTGTATATAGACAGCAAGGTAGGAGAACCTGTAGCAACTATTAATCTTCCGGTTACAGGAGATCATTGGAGTACATATACTACTGTAAGTCAGCAGCTTGAAAAATCCATAAGTGGTCTTCATAATGTATATATTGTATTTAAGAATGATGGCTCACATAAATATGTGGCAAATGTTGACAATATTGCTTTTGATGTAAAAAGTGTTGGGGAAAAGGATAATATTCCATCAGGATATACAGCAGCAACAGTTAATCAGTGGACACCATCAGGTAAATGGGAATGTTACTTTGGAAACTTGAGTGGAACGGCTTCTGGATCATATAAGTGGGCATCAGACGCAGACTATAATATTTATGTTGATAAGGCAAACAAAGGAAAAGCATGGTCAGTACAGGGAAGTTATACAGATAACGTAACAAGCGGACATACATATAAAGTAACAGTAGATGTTACTGCATCAAAAGCATGTTCAATTGGTATAAAAGAAGATCTTTCAAATAAAAAGGATCCACAGGTATATACAGATATACCGGCAAATGGTACAAGAACTTTAACAGGAACATACACAGTAACAAACAACCAGATAAAAGTAATGTTTGAGTTAGGACAGAATGTTGATGCAGGAACAAATATTAACTTTAAAAATATTAAGATTGAAGATACAACTGCCTCAACAACAAAGGAATCAACAACACCAACAATAGCAGCACCTACAACGGTTGCGCCAACAACAGAGGTACCAACAACTGTAGCCCCAGCGACAGGGGGACCAACAACGGTAACTCCTACTACAGAGGCACCAACAAAGGTTGCTCCTACTACAGTAGCCCCAACAACGGTGGCACCTACAACGGAAGCCCCAACAACAGAGGCACCTACAACAATGGCGTCTACAACACAGAGTAAAACTTCAACAGTAGCAATCGGAGAAGGAAGCGATGAAGGTAAGGTTGACAGCGGAATACTTAACTGCAAGAATGATAAGGATTTAGCAGGATCTACTTTCGGAAAACTTTGTGTAAAGGTTAAGAAGAGCAAGAAGAAGGCTATCAGTCTTACATGGAAGAAAATACAGGTTGCTAAGACATATGTTATATATGGTGCAAAATGTGGAACTTCATATAAGAAGATTGCAACTGTTCACAGAAAGACATTTACTAATAAGAAGCTAAAGAAAGGTACTTATTATAAGTACATGGTTGTTGCATTAAATGAAAAGGGCAAAGTGGTAGCAATATCCAAGTTAATTCATGTGGCAACAAAGGGTGGAAAAGTAGGTAACTGTAAGAAACTTAAAGTGAACAAATCAAAGGTTAACTTAAAGCAGGGAAGGAAGTTCAAGTTAAAAGTTAAACAGATTGCTAAATCAAAGAAGGTTAAATTAAAGAAACATAGAAAGACAGCCTTCGAATCAGATAATCAGAATGTGGCTGTTGTATCAAAAAAGGGAGTCATTACAGCTAAGAAGAAAGGCAAGTGTTCAGTTTATGTTTATGCACAGAATGGTGTGTACAAACAAGTGAAAGTTACAGTTAAATAAAGATATATAATATTAGAAAAGTAGCGGGCATTATGATACGCCCCGGTCAGATAGACAGGGGAGTATCATGAAGCCCGTTATTTTTGCTTAAAAGCAACAAAGAAGCAGGAAAATAACAAACTGTGTGGCAAAAATTGGCTCCCCGCAAGAAATTCGAAGCCGAAAAGCAACAAAAACAAGATAAATCAAGAAAAATGTTTCTTTCCACATCCGAGAAATCTCCCCTTCCGGAAAATTGCTGTGGGCACGAAGAAAGGCAACAAGTGAAAAAGCAACGTCTATATAGATGGCTTCGGTTAGTCTTTTACCATTGGGACGTAATATCACCTATTTTCAAATTTTCAGATACTGTCCGAAAAGTAATATATACAACCAATGCCATTGAAAGTTTAAATTCAACATACAGGAAAGTTAATCGTCAGAGAAGTGTATTTCCAAGCGACAAGGCATTGTTGAAAGCTCTGTTCCTTTCAACCTTTGAAGCAACGAAGAAATGGACAACGACCTTAAGAAACTGGGCTCAGGTGTATGGAGAACTGAGCATTATTTACGAAGGCCGTTTGCCTGAATAGCATAAAAAATACCCAATATCAAGGATGAATATACGCCCGTTATAAAATGGGCGTCCTTGACATGGGTATTTTTATATGCTAGTTATATAAACAAGAGCTGCAAGCTCATTTCATGAACTTACAGCTCCATCACTTATCATAGAATGTCTATTTATAGACTTTATTTCACAGACTCAAATAACAAATTATTCTATTTTTCTCATTTAGCAAATCTGTTTTAATAGCGTTGACAAATGTGTAAAACGGAACGCTACATTGAATGCTGTGCAAAAGTCACCTCGAAAATCGTTCCCCCAGTCTTGCCTGATTTGATACAAATACTGCCATCATGTACTCTAACGATTTCACGGACAAAAGCAAGACCTAGCCCTACGCCACCCAGCTCCCGGCTTCTGGATTTATCCACACGGAAGAATGGCTCGAACACTCTCTCCCTAAGCT
>OJNJ01001348.1_pt1 | contig 14036 bp, 10 predicted proteins | sample 1597491 | NCBI WGS metagenome assembly OJNJ01 (sample SAMEA2452132, study PRJEB22498) | human gut metagenome | biome: human feces; feature: human gut; material: feces | place: Australia | collected 2012 | reverse complement strand
GTATTGCTATTGACTATCACCGTTTTGTTGATGTAGTGCTACCTACTACCTTGTGGCCCCACTACGGTATTGTGCAAGATCGTGAATATGCTGCATGGGACTATGGCTATCATCCTGAAATGCTCAGGAAATTCAAAGAGCAATATGGCTATGACCCGCGTGAACAAGAAGATCCATCACTGGACGTAAAATGGCGTCAATTCCGTTGCAATCAGATCACAGAAGTAGCTAATATGATTTCAGAGGTGGTACACTCTTATGGAAAAACAATGGCTGCCTCTCCGTTCCCTACTCCGAAGATGGCTTCACGTATGGTACGGCAAGATTGGGGAAAGTGGAATCTTGATATCGTATTCCCAATGGTTTACCATACATTCTATACGGATGATGTCAGTTTTATTTCTGATTGTACAATTGAAAATGCACGTGATAAGAATGATATGACTAAGTTGTATTGCGGTATGACAGCTACCAATGGTCCGAAAATGTTCGAGTGTATGGATGCAGCCTTGAACAGTGGTGCGCAAGGGATTGCAGTTTTCACAATTCATGGTTTGCGCTCTCCGGAGATAAGACAGCAATTCAAAGCGTATACGGATAGTGTCAAAGCCGTGCGTGTGGCAAACGGTGGTGTAATAAAGGCAACTTATCCTACAGTGGCAAATCCGGATCCTTTCATGCACGAAGGCATTATGGTGCTGCTACAGGAACGCATGCAACAGCTTGTAGCTAAAACTGTCGGTAAGGAAGAACTCGCTCCATTGGCATTGAGCGAATATAAGGAAATTGATTCTTATGATGCAACACGCTGCTATCAGGTAGTGGATAATAATAGTAACACTACGTTTGATGTAACATTCTATCTTTACGGTGATGTTGTTTCCGGATGGGATGTTGCAGTTATGGACAAAGCTCCTGTAAAAAAATAGGAGATTGCTTAATGATAACGAGAGATTGCATGAATAAGTTCTTCTTGTTCCTAAGCTTTTCAATAGCAGGTTTGATCTATTGTAGAGCTCAGGAAACAAAAGAATTATTCGTAAAGAAAATAGTGTGTACAGCTCTACTAAACGGTGAAGCTGTACGATCTTTATTGAACGAAAATCATATAGGGTTTCATTCTATTGATGAGATCAATTGGAAAAACTACCCCTATAAACCTGAAGTCAGTTTCCGTATAGCTCATACAGGCAAAGAGATTCTGCTTCATTATAGGGTGAAAGAAGCCAGTGTACGTGCTGTAGCCGACAAAGATAATGGGCGCGTTTGGGAAGATGCTTGTGTAGAGTTCTTTGTGTCTCCTGGGAGTGACAGTTGCTATTATAATTTTGAGTGTAATTGCATAGGTAAGTTACTCATTCAGGGTGGTATAGTAAATGAGTGTCGTCCCGTGGCAGTTTCGGAAGTTTTGGCAATGGTAAAACGCTGGAGTTCATTAGGTGATGCCCCTTTTGAAGAAAGAATCGGGGAATGTAGTTGGGAACTGACAATGGTTATTCCTGTTTCGGCTTTCTTTCAGCATTCTTTAGATTCATTTGATGGGAAAACAATGAAAGGGAACTTTTATAAATGTGGTGATAAATTGCAAACACCCCATTTCTTGTCTTGGAATCCTATTAAATTGAAACACCCCATGTTTCATTGTCCAGCTTATTTCGGTACATTGTTTTTTGAATAATATAAAATTAGGGGATGGACTATATGATTAATCCATCCCCTGCATTTCTATTTTTATTTTCTCAATTTTAGTATCCGAAGATATCTTCCTGCTTCAGTTCAATCACCGGACCTACCTTCTTCAGACTTTCCATATCCAATTCTTTCTTGTCACCAAGAATACAATAAGTATATGTACGTCCCTTGATCCACTTGTTCTGGTAGTCGATAACATCCTGCAACGTCATGTTCTGCACATCATTGTACAGTTTGATGCGGCTATCCACATTCTGTCCCAAGTATTGAGCACTGATGTAATCCCAGATGACATCCATCTTGATGGTACGGTCAGTACGCATGCGGGCAATCATACCATCTTTAGCAAGTTTGAAAGCAGCTTCTGATTCAGGCATGTTGTTGATGATATCATTGAATGTATTGATTGCATCTATCATCTTATCGTTCTGCGTAGCAATCTGCGTACGGAGAGTGTAGGGATCAGTCAGGTAAGACGGTTTCAGCATACCGGCCCATGCTGAGTAAGCCAGACCGCGGCTTTCGCGCATTTCCTGGAATACGATAGAATTCATACCACCACCAAAGTATTCGTTATACAATTGACGGCCTGATTCTGCAGCAGGATCAAATTTCTCTCCCTTATTGGAGATTTGTGACATATAAATTTGCTTAGCTTCATACGGAGCAATGAAAATCTTCGTTTCCGGTGTGAGCAACGGTTCGAAGTTATTTCCTTCCGGAATTTCGTTCAATGTTTCCGGAGCCTGATGTTCTTTATTGATGATGGCAAGTAATTCATCCTGATTATTGGGGCCATAATAAAGAATACGGTGTTTGAAGCTGTTCAACTGCTTGATACGGTCTACAAGTTGCTGTGGATCCATAGAAGTCAGTTCAGCTTCGGTCAATATGTTGGTTGACGGAGACTTCGGACCATAAGTGGCATAAGTCACCAAGCGTGAGAAATTTTGCATCTGATTCAGCTTGGCATCCTTGCGTGATTTCAGGATATCATTAGCCATATTGGTGTAAGCTTCCGGATTAACTTTGGCATTTGCCATCAGTTTTTCGAAGAGAGCCATGGCAGCAGGCATGTTCTCGCTGAGGCCGGAGAGCACTACATAAGTACGTTTTGCACCCGGAGATACGAAGAATGAACAAGCAAGGCGGTAGAATTCGCTTTTTACTTCTTCCGGAGTCATGTCGGCTGTGCCGAGGTATTCCAGATATTGAGCAGCAGTACCCAATGCCTTGTCATTGTTGTTACCCATATCAAAAAGGTAAATCAACTGGAAGATGTCATTCGTTGTATTTTGTTTGTAGAGTACAGGAATTTCCGATTTAGCCTTCAACTGGGTGAGGTCTTTGGAATAATCCAGGAATACCGGTTCAATAGGAGTCACTACACTTGCCTGAATTTCTTTCAGGAAGGTGCTGACTGTATCGCGGTTCATTACGATAGGAGTGATTTCAGGTTTCGACATCTTCTTTTCATTCGGGTCTTTGCCTTGCTTCTTGTAGATAACGGCATAGTTATCATCTTTCAAGTATTTGTTGGCAAAAGCTACGATGTCATCTTTTGTCAGTTTAGACATGCGGTCGAGAGCGGTCACTTCATCCGCCCAGTCGCTACCGTTTACGAATGATTCAACGAACATATCTGCACGTGCATCATTGTTTTCTAACTGTTGCATCTGATACAGCTTGAAGTTGTTGATGTTGGCTTCCAGCATCTTTTCGTCAAAGTCACCCTCGCGGAGTTTCTTCAATTCGCCCAATAAGAGGTCTTTTACTTCGTCCAACGTCTGTCCTTGTTTGGGGCGTCCCTGCATCATGAATGCACTGTAATCACTCATAGTCATCGGATAGCAATAAGCGCTCAGGGTCTTTTGCTGTTGTGTCAGATCCAGGTCTATCAAACCGGCCTGTCCGTTATAAAGTATTTGGGAAACCACCTGTAAGGTTTCTACGTCTTTGTCTGCTGCTCCGGGAAAACGCCATGCCAAGGCAACGCTTTCAGCATCCGGACCTAAAATTTCACGTACAACAGGTGCTGTAATTGGAGTTTCCTTCGGTAAATCCAGTTTCGGCAGATCAGGATTCGGTTTCAAACCACCGAAATACTTATCAATGGTTGCAATCATCTGATCGGGATCGAAATCACCTGAAAGACAGATAGCCATGTTGTTGGGCACATACCATTTCTTATAATATTCCTTAATATTAGTGATAGAAGGATTCTTTAGGTCTTCTTGTGTACCAAGTACAGTCTGTGTGCCGTAAGGATGGTGTGGGAAAAGAGAAGAAAGTACAGCCTCGTATACCTTACGCGGGTCGCGGGTCAGTGACATGTTCTTTTCCTCATAAACCGTTTCCAGTTCAGTGTGGAAACCACGGATTACGCAATTTTCAAAACGTTCTGCCTGGATTTTGGCCCAGTTGTCAATCTGGTTGCTGGGGATATCTTCTGTATAGCAAGTTACGTCGAAGCTGGTATAGGCATTCGTCCCGTTGGCGCCGATGGCAGCCATCAGCTTGTCGTATTCGTTAGGAATGGCATACTTGGAAGCTTCGTAAGAGATACTGTCTATTTTTGCATAAATAGCTTTACGCTCAAGACTGTCGGTAGTCTTACGATAGATTTCAAACTGTGCTTCGATCTGGTCGAGCAAAGGCTTTTCAATCTCGTAGTTTTGGGTGCCGAAGTTTGTGGTACCTTTGAACATCAGGTGCTCAAAGTAGTGAGCTAACCCGGTTGTTTCTGCAGGGTCGTTCTTTCCACCTACACGTACGGCAATGTACGTCTGTATGCGCGGTGTTTCCTTGTTAACGGTCATGTAAACTTTCAGACCATTGTCCAGAGTGTAGATGCGCGCTTTCAGCGGATCGTTGGGAACTGTTTCATAACTGTACTTTGAAGTACAACTTCCTAAACTTATCGCTACCAGTAGGATAAGCATTAAACCAATTTGTCGGAATAGTTTGTTCATAAGCTGACTTATTAGATTGATAACTGCAAAAATATGCGTTTTTTTCATACCTTTGCACGCAAAAAGTAAATATTTTAACTAGAAGGTTTATTTTCATAGATTATGATTACCATAGAACAACTGAAAGACGTAAAGGAGCGCACCGAAGCCCTCTATCGCTATTTGGATATAGAAGGAAAGAAAATCCAGGTAGAAGAAGAACAGTTGCGTACCCAGGCTCCCGGTTTTTGGGATGACCAGAAGGCTGCCGAAGCGCAGATGAAAAAGGTGAAAGGTTTGCAACAATGGATAGCCGGTTATAATGAAATAAAGACATTGTCGGAAGAGTTGCAGCTGGCTTTTGACTTCTACAAAGACGAACTTGTTACGGAGGAAGAGGTAGACGAAGCTTATGCTAAGGCTTCCACTGCTATCGATGAGCTTGAATTGAAAAATATGCTTCGAGAGGAGGCCGACCAGATGGACTGTGTGTTGAAAATTAACTCCGGTGCAGGTGGTACGGAAAGCCAGGACTGGGCAAGCATGCTGATGCGTATGTATCTGCGTTACGCTGAAACCAATGGTTATAAAGCTGTGATATCCAACTTGCAGGAAGGTGATGAAGCAGGTATTAAAACTTGCACCGTCGAAATTTCGGGTGATTATGCTTATGGATACCTGAAGGGAGAAAACGGTGTGCATCGTCTGGTACGTGTATCTCCTTACAATGCGCAAGGTAAGCGTATGACTTCTTTCGCTTCGGTCTTTGTCACTCCGCTGGTAGATGATACTATCGAGGTGAACATTAATGTTGCCAATATTTCTTGGGATACTTTCCGTTCCAGTGGTGCCGGCGGTCAGAATGTGAACAAAGTGGAGTCTGGTGTTCGTCTGCGCTATCAATTCAAAGACCCGTATACGGGCGAGGAAGAAGAAATCCTGATTGAAAATACGGAAACCCGTGACCAGCCCAAGAACCGTGAAAATGCAATGCGTCAGCTGCGTTCTATCCTGTATGATAAAGAACTTCAGCACCGCATGGCTGAACAAGCTAAGGTGGAAGCCGGTAAGAAGAAAATCGAATGGGGCTCTCAGATACGAAGCTACGTATTCGACGACCGTCGTGTAAAAGACCACCGTACTAACTTCCAGACTTCGGATGTCAATGGAGTGATGGATGGCAAGATAGACGGTTTCATCAAGGCGTATCTGATGGAGTTTGCTGGACAAGGAGAATAAATCAAAACTCTGCTATACAGTAAATGGGTATCACCTGATAAATGGAAGGTGATACCCATTCTTTTTTTAGTGAATCATATTTGATAGGTAGGGAGAAGATATTAAGTTGATATGAATAAATTTTCTCTTTTATTTTGGAAACTTCCCGAATTTCATGTTACTTTGTTATCAGTTGAACTTTAATACTAAAAGCACATTATGGGAAAGAATAAGAAAAAGGTTATGCATAGCCGTAAAGAAGAAGAACAAGCTAAGAAAGTGTTGTTGATTATTGGTGTATCTGCATTGATATTGGTGCTGGTAATGCTGATAGGATACTCTTTCTTGGGGAAATAAGAAATAGATGTCACAAGAAATAGAACGGAAATTCCTCGTGACGGGGGATTATAAATCGAGGGCGTATGAACAAAGCCGTATTGTGCAAGGTTATATCAGTAGCGCAAGAGGCCGAACCGTACGGGTACGTATCCGTAGCGGGAAGGGATACCTTACGATAAAAGGTGCTTCCGATGCCTCAGGCCTCAGCCGTTATGAGTGGGAAAAAGAAATTCCACTGAATGAAGCGGAGGAGCTGATGAAGCTCTGTGAACCGGGAGTTATAGATAAGACCCGTTATCTGGTACGGAGCGGGCGGCATACGTTTGAGGTGGATGAGTTCTACGGTGAGAACGAAGGACTGGTAGTTGCTGAAGTAGAATTGGCTTCGGAAGACGAGGCTTTCGAGAAACCAGACTTCATAGGTGAGGAGGTGACGGGTGATATTCGTTACTATAACTCACAATTGAGGAAGTGTCCCTATACGACCTGGTGAAGTGTAACAGCCTGTCGACAGGAAGTTAATACCTTGTCCGCAAGAAGTTAAGTTCTTGTCAACAGAAAGTTAACTCTTTGCAACCGGCTGCTAATCAGATATATTTAGAGTAGGAAATGGAGAAACTTTATGAATATCTGCCGAGAGAATTGGTAACTTTTGTACTGGTAACCTTATTCTCTTTATTGATAGGTCTTTCACAGCGGAAAATCAGTTTGAAGCGTGAAGGTGAAACGACCTTGTTCGGTACGGACCGTACGTTCACTTTTATAGGTATTCTGGGTTATTTGCTTTATATTCTCGATCCGGTGGAATATCGCTTGTTTATGGGTGGGGGAGCGATATTAGGTCTGCTGCTCGGGCTGAATTATTACGTCAAGCAATCTCAATTCCATGTATTCGGAGTTACTACCATTATTATTGCACTGATCACTTATTGTATTGCTCCCATTGTGGACACGCAACCTTCTTGGTTTTATGTGATGGTGGTGGTGACGGTATTGCTTTTTACAGAATTGAAGCATACCTTTACGGAACTTGCGCAGCGTATGAAGAATGACGAAATGATCACTCTAGCCAAGTTCCTTGCCATCAGTGGTATTATCTTACCCATGCTGCCCAACGAAAACCTGATACCGGATATAAATCTCACTCCTTATACCGTCTGGCTGGCTACGGTGGTGGTATCCGGCATCTCTTATTTGTCTTACTTGCTGAGGCGGTATGTTTTCCATGAATCCGGTATTCTGGTATCCGGTATCATCGGTGGTTTATATAGTAGCACGGCAACCATTTCCGTGCTGGCACGCAAGAGCCGTAAGGCGCCTGCGCAGGAAGCGCCGGAATATGCAGCAGCCATGTTGTTGGCTGTAAGTATGATGTTTCTCCGTTTCCTTATATTAATAGGTATATTCAGTAAGGAAATTCTTGCGGCTATCTATCCATATTTGCTTATTATGTCCTTAGTGACAGCCGGAGTAGCTTGGTATCTGCATCGGAAGCGTAAACAAGTTCCGGCAACAGATGAAGAGGCTGAAGAAGAAGATAGCAGCAACCCGTTGGAATTTAAGGTTGCACTTATTTTTGCCGTTCTGTTTGTGATATTCACTATTGTGACGCATTACACTTTACTTTATACGGGTACTGGTGGATTGAATGTGCTATCGTTTATTGCCGGGCTGAGTGATATTACTCCGTTTATTTTGAATTTATTGCAAGGTTCGGGAGTTGCTGTTATGGTGGTGACGGCTTGCTGTATGCAGGCTATTGTGAGCAATATTGCCGTAAATATGTGCTATGCGTTGTTTTTTGCAGGTGGGAAGAGTCCGTTGCGTCGGTGGGTATTGCGTGGGTTTGGTGGTGTGATTGCAATCAATGTCTGTTTGCTTCTTTTCTTCTATTTGCTATAGATTTTATCAGGATACTTACAAGAATTCTCTATTATCCCCTCTTCTTTGTGCTTTTTTAACTCCGAAATTCTCGTAGATAAAGAAAAAGAGCCTATTTTTGCTGCATCCATGTGACAAAATGACTACATTATACGTCTAATACAAAAACAGTCAACTAAATATTCATCAAACAAACAAAAACAGAAATGAAAATTAAATGCTCTTTGCTGCTCATTATGTTGGTGGTATCCTCATTAGTAGCGGCACAGAATGCGGCGCCTACGTTCCAGATTAAAGGAGTCTTGCTCGACTCGCTGACGCAGGAGGGAGAACCTTACGCCACAATCAAAATCGTAAAAAAAGAAGCTCCTGCGAATGCTTTGAAAATGCTGGTTACGGACATGAAAGGTAAGTTTCAGGAGAAAGTGCCTGGAACAGGTAATTTTGTGATGACGATTTCTTCCATTGGTAGAAATACGATTGTGAAAGATTTCACAGTGAAAGCCGGAGAGAAACTTGTTGATTTCGGAACATTGTACATTACGGATGCTTCCAATGAATTGGGACAAGTAGAAGTGGTAGCCCAAAAACCACTGGTGAAAGCCGATATCGATAAAATAGAATATAATGTGCAGGATGACCCTGACTCAAAATCCAATTCTGTATTGGAGATGCTTCGTAAAGTACCCTTGGTCACGGTAGACGGTGAAGACAACATCAAGGTGAACGGTAGCAGTAGCTTTAAGGTATATGTGAATGGTAAACCTAACAATATGATGAGTAACAATCCGACAGAAGTACTGAAAAGTATGCCTGCCAATTCTATTAAGCATATTGAGGTAATTACGAACCCTGGCCCTAAGTATGATGCTGAAGGTGTGGGTGGTATCCTGAATATCGTTACTGTAGGTAGCGGATTGGAAGGTTATACAGCTACATTTAGCGGAAATGTTAGTAACATGGGAGCCGGAGGCGGTTTGTTCGGTACTGTGAAGAGTGGTAAACTGACGGTGAGTGCACGCTACAATTATAATTATAATGACCGTCCACGTAGTTATTCCGGTGGAAATCGCCGTACGGTAGGTGATGTTACTGAAGGCTCTTCAGACCTGGACTACGACGGTAGCAGCAAGGGACATGGTAATTTCCAGTCAGGTAGCATGGAAGCCAGTTATGAAATTGATACCTTACGTCTGGTTTCTATGTCATTCGGACTCTGGGGCGGTGGAAACAATAGTACCAGTATCAACAATACTCTGGCTACTGCACCCGGTACAAGTAATGAGCTATATCGCTATGTCTCAGACGGCAGGAGCAAGAGTTCATGGTATTCTATCGACGGTGGCGTTGACTATCAACGTATGTTCCATGTGAAAGACCGTATGTTTACCTTATCTTATAAGATTAATACCAGCCCGCAGACCTCGGATTCATACTCCACTTATAATGACATGCATGCCGCTACTGATTGGGAAGACTTCCTGAAGCGTTTGTATGACCTGAATAACGATGGTTCTCAGAATACTACGGAGCATACTTTTCAGGCTGACTATACAACGCCTATCGGCAAGATGCATACACTGGAAGCCGGAGCTAAATATATTCTCCGTGACAATTCTTCGGAAGACGACCGTTATGAACGTCAAATAGGAACTACGGGAGACTATGTACTGGATGAAGAGCATAGCTCGCATTATAAACATCAGAACGACATTCTGGCTGCATATATGGGTTATGGGCTGAGGGTGAAGAAGATCTCCGGAAGACTGGGTGTGCGCTATGAACATACCAAGCAGGAAGTGAAATACTTGTTGGGCAGAGGTGATGACTTCAATAAGAACTTTGACGATGTGGTACCTTCTGCAAGTATCGGCTATAAGTTGACGGATATGTCTAACCTGCGTTTCGGCTATAATATGCGTATTTACCGTCCGGGTATCTGGTATCTGAATCCTTATCTGAATGATAGCAATCCTACTAATATCAGTCAGGGTAACTCTCACCTCGACAGTGAAAAGAGTCATTCATTCAATCTGAGTTACAGTAACTTTACTCAGAAGTTCAACATCAATCTTTCAGCACGTTACAGCTTTACTAACAATAGTATTGAACAAGTAACCGAGCAGGTGAAGGATACGGAAATCGAAGGTTTGCAGAATCCTACTGGTAAAGAGGTACTTTATTCTACTTACCAGAATATTGGTAAGAGTAGAAATGCCAGTCTGAGTGGTTATGTAAACTGGAATGCTACTTCCAATACTCGTATTTATGCTAACCTTTACGGAAACTATACTTATATGGAAGGTGCCAATGGACTGAAGAATGACGGTTGGAATCTGTTTGCCTATGGTGGTGCTCAGCAATCTTTGCCCCATGACTGGCGTATCAGTTTGAATATTTATGGTCAGACACCTTGGATCATGCTGCAAGGAAAGGGTAGCAGCTTCTTTGACTATGGATTGAGTGTGAACAAGTCATTCCTGAATAAGCGTTTGACATTGTCAGCATTTGCCAGCAACTTCTTTAAGAAGTACACAAGTCCTACTTCAAGTATAGAAGGTGTAGGATTTACCCAGGACAGCTGGAATCGGTATACTCGTCAGCGCTTTGGTGTAAGCGTTAGCTATCGCATCGGTGAATTGAAAGCCAGCGTGAAGAAAGCTGCACGTACCATCAGTAATGATGATGTGAAAGGTGGCGGCGGCGAAGGCGGTGGCGGTGGAGAATAATCCATTACTGACATATTAAACAGATTAAAAAAGGGAGCTTAATAGCTCCTTTTTTTAAATAGTCTTTCTTGTTTTTGCAAATAAAATGTATATATTTGCAATTTTAGTCACAAATAAAACTCACAAGCTGCTATTGTCTATACTAACATGCAGTTTCTGTACATATCTTAGTATGCTGAAGTAAGCTGGAAGAAATCATTCTTTTAAAGTCCATATATTGTTAAACTTAAATTCAGATATTATGAAAACAAAACTGCTATTTTGGGCACTTGTTGCGATAGCATTGGGTGCATGTACTAATGAAAATGAGAACTTTCCTTCTGATTCTAACGAAGATGTTGTAGTGTTAAAAGAGCGTGATCCAAATTCTCCTCTCATTCTGTTTCAGAGACAATACACTCCTTTAGATCCAACAACAAGAGCCACAAAGTTGACTTTTAGCGATTATTTGGGGCGTTCATTCAGGGCATAGCGTCATGAATTCATTCTCCTTCGCTTCCTTTGACAGATATCTGGAAAAGTCACAAGTTTCCAAGAAAGTGAATAGTGGATTTTCTATAAATCTTGGTTTATTTAGTATTGGACATAAAAAAAAGATGACTGAGATTTTTAGTTCAACAGTAACCAATAATATGCAAGGTGTATTTGGAGAACTAAATGTTGCGATAGATCAAAACGTCTATGAAATGCAGTACAGCACTAATATCAGAGCAAAAATAATGGAGAATTATCTGACTACGACTTTTAAGGATGAATTGTATAATACACCGATGAGTGAGTTCTATAATAATTATGGTGCTTTTGTTCTAAAAAAGTTCATAACCGGTGGGCGGGCTACCGCTTTTTATGTAGGTCTTTATAAACAGGAGGCGACTACTGCTGTAAAGGAAAAAGCATTGGATAATGAAATTAGTGGGAGTTTCAGCTTTAAAAACGTGGGGGCTTCAGCAGACTTAAGTTTTGGTAAGAATTCTTCGGGTTCAGGATCAAGTACAGAAAATGGAGTGACAGAGTTGTCTATGGCTATAGAAACTGTTGGAGGTTCACCAGCATATCCCATATTTACTATTCCGCAGAAGTTGGAAGATGTGAATATTGACTTATCTCAATGGATGGCTTCTCTGACGGATAAAACGACTCATAGTATTGTAGATATAGCTGATGAAGGGCTAGTACCTATTTCTGAATTTATTTTGGAGAAGAATATGAAGGATAGAATAGGACTGTATATGAAGGGAGGCAATGGACTGAAGCCTTATTATGAAGAGCCACAAATCATACTTCAATGTGGTAAGGGTAGTTTCTGGGAACCGACGGTAAGATGCTATGCATATTTGTATACTAGAAATCATGAGTTTATTACGTTATCCCATGAGGTTGTTCCTGATGTGGATGTATGGATTAATACTAAATCGCAACAGCTTAGTCGGTTTTATCGTTTGAAAATAGTATCTAATAAAAATTCTTCAGACATGGTTGAGCGATATATGAAGGTGTTTGATTATGATGCCCCGCTCATGGAACGTAGTGTTTGCTATAGGGATACAAATGGGATACTCTACATCTTAGATCGAGAAAAGAAAGTTGGTTATTCTGTGCATAGCGATTACCTTTTGGATACTTATGCTATCAGGAATGCAGTTTACACTCTTCCATCTATCAATATTTCTTAAGATGAACTGAGCCAATACACTCTCATTGCTCTCTGATGAAAATATTGATGTATTATTTATTGAAGGCAACTGGCTATGTAGTGGTTAGTTGTCTTCTTATAAAGTTTTTTGTATTCTATATAGATAGAAGAAATATCTAAAAATAATTTCTATAGAATATTGGTACTTTTGTAGAGATACTATATGGTTTTTGAAAGAGAAATAAACTTACCAAGTTCAAGAAGAACTTGGCGCTTTTTACTTTCTTTTTTATATTAAATGTATATATATGTGCATATATACAAAGAAAGTAAGCTGCCTCATCGCTTGTAACTGCTAAATGAACTTTTTAAGTTTCATTTAGCTTACGGTTACAAAGATATGCGTTTTTTTGTAAAAACAATACATTTATGATCTTTTTAACGTGATAAAAATGAACTTTGGAAGAATGTAATCAAACAAGTGAGTTTAGTACTATTAATGCTATCAAATAGAGAGTATTACTTGCGATGTAGACAATACTTATAATAAAGTGACTTCATTATATAATTCATTTATTTCCATGTCTGGTTTTCTACCTATTTATTCTTAGGTTTGAGTCTAATCTTATTCAAGAGCATACAAATCGCTATTATTGAATGAAATTATCTTTTATATGTTATATTGGCACACTTTCTTTCTACCCCTTTTATTACTTATCAAAATATTGCCTCTGTAGAGTATATCGGTAAGATAAAAAGCGTTTTAAAAACGTTCTTCTTGAACTAGCTATTTCTAAGACTGAGATACTGTTTTTATTTACAAAATTAATGTAAGTGAGAAGTTGTATAAAATGTTTTGATGTGACTAATTGGAAGGATATGTTTAATAGCTTATTCACATTATAAAATAACGAATATGCCAAATGCAAAAAAAACGCTTTCATTGGTGAATTATTGCATTGTATTTCTTGTATGCTGCTTTTGCAATAGTTCAAAGTTGGAGGGTACTATCAGAGTATCAATCCTCTATAATGATGCCACTTTTAATGATAATTTCATGCTATCACCTGTTCCTCCCTTTTGAAAATGTTCGAAAGGAGAGAGGATAATCTTTCCCACTCTTCTATTTAAAGGATAAAATGACAAGTTGTTAATTTGGACATGTAGGAATTATTTGTCTGCTGTCTATTGTGTCTCAACTTTAGATTTGCATATTTATGATCTCTGAGACAATTATAACTACTTGAAAGGGAAAAGTATTGTGCAACTACTTTTCTTGTGGGTTTATTATGCCGGAGCTTCAACTATTCATAAATATTATAAGATTTATTGATTACATATAGAGGTTTTGTTTAGCGAATTAGAGAATGTTATGCATTGCTGGTTCGTGTATTTATTAATTAAATTTGTTAGAATTATGAGAAAATTGTATCGATGTTTATTCCTGCTGAGTGCAGTTGTCTTAGCTGGGGGAATGTGGAGTTGTTCGGATGATAATGACGAACCGGGTACTAATGGCGAACCTGTATTAGGAGTAGAAGCTCCTGCTTCGGATGCTCTGTTTCCAACTTCTGCTACTTTTAAATTGACTAC
>OJNJ01001343.1_pt1 | contig 14058 bp, 10 predicted proteins | sample 1597491 | NCBI WGS metagenome assembly OJNJ01 (sample SAMEA2452132, study PRJEB22498) | human gut metagenome | biome: human feces; feature: human gut; material: feces | place: Australia | collected 2012 | reverse complement strand
ATCGCATCATTTGCAAGCTCATTAAACGGATAGCTTCTCAGATAATCTTCTTCAAACCATACCCCTTTTATATTTGCCCGCTCTGCTTTCTGTGCATCTGACAGCTCGCTGTCTTCAGCCGGAGATTCATAATCTTCAAAAGCTTTTTTCTCATCCATGGAGAGCTGCTTCTTCAGGATCTGATACTGGCTGTTCTTCGTATCCTCGGCGGAAAGGATCGACCGAATCTTGTCTTCATCAAGTCCCAGCACGTCTGTCAGTGCTCTTACTGTCGGTTCTACATATTTTTCATCAGAGTTGACGGTCTTGCAGTCAAGGATCACAGAATACACTTTCTGACTTGTCGCCAGAATATTACCGTTACGGTCATAAATCTTATATTTGTACATCTGACCGGCTTTTGCCTGTGGAACATAGCATTCCCAGAAATTACCGTCAGAAACTTTGTTCATTTTCCATTCCTGCCAGTCATTGAAGTCCCCGATCAGAGTGATGCGGGAGGCTGAAGGTGCAAAAGTACGAAAAGTTACGCCTTTTTCTTCAACATGGGCACCAAGATATTTATAAGCGTCAAAAATTTTTCCTGTATAAAATCCATAAAAATCCATCATATTCTCCTTGTAGATAATAGACATTAGTTGCTTTTTTGAGTATACTAAAAGGTAAAAGTGCGGAGTAATCCGCAGGTATTATAGTTACTTTATACTAAAGAAACAAGGGGATTGTCCACCGACGATTTGGCATAAGCGGTGGATAACCGACGATTTATAAAATCTGTCGGAAAAAGGAGAACAGGAAACATGGATATCAGAATAGAAAAAACAGAGAGAGCGATCCGAAATGCATTTCTGGAATTGCGTGCAGCGAAGCCGCTGGAGAAAATTACGGTGAAAGAGCTGTGCAGCCTGGCATGCATCAATAAATCAACTTTTTACAGTCATTATGAGGATATTTATGCACTTTCACAGATGCTGGAGTCAGAGACGATCACGACAGTGATCAAAAATATTTCCAGTCAGCAGGAATCACCGTTTAAAGATCCGGATGTATTCACAAGAAATTTATATATGGCGCTGGTATCGAATCATTCACTGATCAATATTTTGTTTTCCGGAACAGAAAAAAGTCATCTAGGTGACTGTCTGGAAACAGAATTGAAACGGCTGATCGTGGAAAAATATCCGCAGTATGAGACTGATCCGGAGAAAGATATCATGCTTTCCTTCTGTATTCAGGGATGCTTTCATGCGTATCTGAATAATCAGAAAAATGATCTGGATACACTGATCCATGTCAGTGAGACGATCGTGCGAAAACTGGCCCCTTTGTATATAGAAGAAAGAAGAGAACATGAATGAAAAAACTGGTTATTGGAATTCTGGCACATGTAGATGCCGGAAAGACAACTTTATCGGAAGGAATGCTCTATCTGTCAGGAACGGTGCGTAAGCTTGGACGCGTAGATCACAAGGATGCATTTCTTGACACTTATTCTTTAGAGCGAGACAGAGGAATCACCATCTTTTCGAAGCAGGCAGTTTTTTCATTGGGAAATAGACGAATCAATCTTTTAGATACGCCGGGACATGTTGATTTTTCTGCCGAGATGGAGAGAACACTACAGGTACTTGATTATGCGGTACTTGTTATCAGTGGAGCAGATGGTGTACAGGGACATACGGAAACGCTGTGGAAGCTTTTAAAACTTTATGAGATTCCTACATTTATTTTTATCAATAAGATGGATCAGCCAGGAACAGACAGGGAAAGTCTGCTTACGGAATTAAAGGAACGTCTGGACGAAGGATGTATTGTTTTCGGTAAGGGAAAAAATGTAGAATCCCTAGAAGAAATAGCAATGACAGATGAAGCAGTGCTTGATTATTTTATGGAGCATGAAACCGTAAGAAATGAGGACATTTGCCGTCTTATAAGGGAACGCAAGATTTTTCCATGCTATTTTGGCTCCGCATTAAAGCTTGACGGCGTACAGGAATTACTTGCAGGATTTGAAGAGTACATGAAGCCATTTGATGGGAAAAAAGAATTTGGTGCGCGAGTATTTAAGATTTCGAGGGATGATAAAGGAGAGCGTCTGACATTTTTAAAGGTGACAGGCGGTAAGCTTGTTGTAAAAATGCCGATAAATAAAGAGGAAAAAATCAATCAGATTCGTATTTACTCTGGTGCAAAATATGAGGCAGTAAATGAAGTCGAAGCGGGAGGGGTCTGTGCGGTGACGGGGCTTTCTTCTTCCTATATCGGTCAGGGGCTTGGTGTGGAAAAAGGAACAGCAGCTCCATTTTTAGAGCCGGTTCTCACTTATCAGATGATTCTGCCGGAGGGAGCGGATACGACAAAGGTTCTTAGGGAGTTGAAGCAGTTAGAGGAAGAAGAACCGCTGCTCAATATTGTCTGGAATCCGGCACTGGAAGAAATTCATGTGCAGCTTATGGGAGAGGTGCAGACGGAAATTTTGAAAACAATGATTGCCGAACGTTTTCATCTTGATGTGGAATTTGGCACAGGTAAAATTGTATACAAAGAAACGATTAAAAGTCCGGTTGTGGGAGTGGGACATTATGAGCCACTTCGTCATTATGCGGAAGTACATCTTAAAATGGAGCCGTTAGAGGCAGGAAGTGGTCTTGTTTTTGATACGGATTGCAGCGAGGATGTATTGGATAGAAACTGGCAGAGACTAATTCTCACCCATTTGCAGGAAAGAGAGCATCCGGGTGTTCTTACGGGGGCTCCGATTACAGATATGAAGATAACGATTGTGGCAGGAAGAGCGCATTTGAAGCATACAGAGGGCGGAGATTTTAGACAGGCAACATACCGGGCAGTTCGTCAAGGATTAAAATCAGCGGAAAGTGTGCTGTTAGAGCCGTATTATGAATTCAGGCTGGAAATTCCGGAAACGGCAGTCGGCAGGGCAATGACGGATATTGAAAGGATGTGCGGCACATTTGCGTTACAGCAGACACACGAAGCAGGCATGGCAGTGATTACGGGAGAAGCCCCGGTTTCTACGATGAAAGACTACTATAAAGAAGTGGTTGCCTACAGCAAGGGTACAGGCAGGTTGTTCTGTAACCTGAAAGGTTATGAAGTCTGTCACAATCAGAATGAAGTTTTAAAAACATGCGGCTACATTGCGGAACGGGATTTGGACAATCCGGCGGATTCTGTCTTTTGTGCGCATGGTTCGGGGTTTGTAGTCGGCTGGCAGGAAGTGCCGGAGTATATGCATCTTGAAAGCATTTTAAAGGAAAAGCGTAAAGACGAGATGCAGCCGCAGAAAGCCGCTGCAAGAAGCGTGTCGGATGAGTGGATTGGCACGGAAGAAATTGATGAGATTTTACGCCAGACCTATTATGCCAATAAAAGGGATAAGTCCATGCCGCGTACCGGTACGAAAAAAAGAACGATTACCCGCGTGGATACACTGCCAAAGACTTCGGGAATGACAGTGCGCAGCTACGACCAGCCGGCGCAGAAGGAATATCTTTTAGTAGACGGCTATAACATTATTTTTGCATGGCAGGAATTAAAGGAGCTGGCGGCTGTCAATATTGACAGTGCGAGAGGCCGGCTTTTGGACATTTTGTGCAATTATCAGGGAAGCCGCCAGTGTGAGCTGATTGTTGTATTTGATGCGTACCGTGTGAAAGGACATGTGACAGAGTTTACGGATTATTACAATATTCATGTGGTCTACACAAAAGAAGCTGAAACGGCAGATGCTTATATTGAAAAATTTGCACATGAAAATGGCAAAAAATATAAAGTCACGGTTGCAACCTCGGACGGGCTTGAACAGGTGATTATCCGAGGGCAGGGGTGCCTTTTGATGTCGGCAAGGGAGTTTGAAGCGGAGGTTAAAGCAAGGGAACAGCATATCCGTGAAAACTATCTGACACCGTAATTTCGTTTTTTAAAGCACTTTCATAAATAAGATTTGTAAAAATAGTTTGCAATTTAGGTAAAAATTTAGTAAATCTACTAAAAAATGTATTTCATTTAGTACAATCTGCACATATAATACACAATATGATGTATCTAACCAATACATCATCATAAACCTATAAAACTTTTTACAAAATAAAACTAATTGGAGGGTGTTTTATGAGAAAAACAGTGAAAAAGCTTACTGCGGTAGGTCTTACCGTAACATCCGTACTCGGACTGGTAGCCTGCGGAAGCAGTAAAGGAACAACAAGCCAGGGAACATCAGAAAACAAAGAAGTAACAAAGCCGGATACATTTACCGTAATGTGTGATGGTACAGTTGTTACAGAAACAAATGGAGCAGAGGCATTTTACAAGCAGTTAAATGAAGCAACAGGACTTGATATTAAATGGACACGTCCTGACCATGCAAGTTACTATGATGCCGTAGCCAATGCATTTAACTCAGACGATACCATGCCGGACGTTGTACTGCTTTCATCTGATTATTATGCACTGTATGCATCAAACGGTTTCCTTTGGAATATGACAGATGCATGGGAACATTCAGAAACAAAGAATTCCGGAAGATTAATCAGCACAGCCGACAATGTTCTTTCCGCACTGATGGTAAACGGTGAAGATGGAACAAAGGCAATGTACGGATTATCTCTTTACCGTGGTAACGGATGTTGTACATATGTAAAGAAAGCATGGCTTGACAAGGCAGGCATTGATGCTTCCAAGGTAAAAGATGTACAGATGGATTTTAATACATATTACGGCTATTTAAAGCAGATGGCACAGACAATGGGACATTATGTTATTTCTTCTCCTGGTTTTATCCATCCGGAAGCACCGAATACAAACTATCTGCCTGAATTTTATCAGAAAGCACAGTATACTTTCTACAAGGATACTTCAGGAAAATATGTAGATGGATTTGCACAGCAGGAAATGAAAGAAGCTCTTCAAAGAATCCAGACAGCTGTAAATGACGGTGTTATTGATAAGGAATCCGTAAATAACTCAACAGCCAATGCAAGAGATAAGTTCTATTCAACAGACCCGTCAACAGAAACCGGTGTATTTACATACTGGGCAGGTACATGGGCAAATACGTTAAAGACAAACCTTGCAAACAAGGGCTTGGACGATGAACTCATTGCTATTAAGCCAATCAAAGAACTGGGTGCGTATACAGAAAGAATCGCACCATGCTGGTGTATCACATCAGCCGCAAAGAATCCGGAAGGAATCTTTAAGTATTTCATTGATAAGATGTTAGACGGCGGCGATGTACAGATGCTTTGGACACACGGTGCAAAGGGTACACACTGGGATGACAAGGCAGAAACAGTTACGGTAGAGAAGAAGGAAGACCAGCCAAAGACATACACAGAAGGACAGTTCCATTACCTTCCGGGTATTGAAAAACCGGATCAGTGGCAGACAAAGAATCACATTGATCCAATCCTTTCTATTGCAAACTTCACAAATGGTTATGTAGGTGAATCCTTAATTCCTGAAGTTGCAAGAGAAAACGGTGAATTCTTCGCTGAAAACTCTCAGGTAGCCGTACCGCTTCCGATGACATCAGAGTTATCTAATAATATCGGTGATATTAACACAGCAAGAACATATGTTATTGCACAGGTAGCTTTGGGTTACATGACAGTAGATGAAGGTATGGATTACTACAACAAGACAGTCGGTTCATTAAGCAATGCTGTTTTAAAGTCATTAAATAAGTAAGTAAACCAACTGAATAAATGAATAAAAGGCTGCGGCTTGGTGGTGGAATACCACTGGGCTGCAGCTTTTTGTTACGTTTATTTATAAAGATTAAGTAAATCCTGTACTGGAAGTCGCAGGCAGAAAACACCCCGCTATCGAAGTCAAGCACCAACGGTAAGACAGAAGTACTGTTTAGCCACCACCACTCCACAGGCAGAAAACACCCCGCTATCGAAGTCAAGTGCCAACGTTGAGATAGCGGGGTGTTTTCTGCCCTCTTAAATCACCGACTTCCGCGCAATATACGTCGCGGAAATTTCAATCTTCACAGAATAGTATTCATCCGATTCAATCACATTAATCAGTCGTTCTGCAGCGGTTTTGCCAAGATTCTGCTTCGGAACGTGAATCGTGCTTAATGCCGGAATCACACTGGTGCTTAACGGCATATTGTCAAAGCCGATAATCGAAATATCTGCCGGTATTTTATAACCTTTATGCTGAAAAGCTTTCATTGCGCCGATAGCGATGTTGTCATTGTCTGCAAAATAACAGGAAGCAAGCGGCGTGTTTTGTTCCAGCAGTTCCAGCATATCTGCATAAGCGCCCTCTACGGAAGGTGAGAGCAGGTGGACAACCGATTTGGAAGACGGAAGTCCGTTTTTGCGCAGTGCGCGGTAAAAGCCCTCACACCGTTCCTCAAAAGAATGAATCGGATAAGAGGAGTGTAAATATCCCGGTTGTCCGATGTGCTTGTGAATCAGACGAACCGTTGCATTAAAAGCACCCTGCATATTGTTAATCATCACGCAGTCCACATTCGGAAAGTCGCAGTAAGTATCCAAAAGCACAATCGGCACAGTCAGGTTTTTCAGATACATAAAATCAGGCTTCTGCATTTCCGTTCCTAAAATAATCAGTCCGGCACAGTTTGAATAAATGATGTTGTTTAACTGTTCTAAAACGTCCCCTTCTTCATAGAGATTCCGTACCAGCAGTTTGTATTCATGCTGTGCGCAGGCGGTGGCAATACCTTCCTGAACCTGTGTGATAAACGGATTTTCATAAACAACCGCTCCGTCTTTAATATAAATTAAAAAATAAATTGTACCGGCTGTTGTTTTTTTCTCTCCGATTTTTGAAAAGTCGTAGTTGCTTACGCGCGCCGCATCTAAAATTTTCTTTCGTGTTTCGGTGCTGATTCCGGGCTTGTTGTTTAAAGCAATGGATACAGCGGACGGCGAAAGCCCCAGTTGTTTTGCTAATTCTTTAGCCGTAATTGACATATGTAAAATCCCTCCACAACATTTTATAAAACTATATAAAATGTAAAAATAATTATATTATAGTATAACCTATTTCCGAAAGGAATTCAAGCGCGTATAATCAAGGACAGGTCTTATGGCATAGGATAAATTATAGGGAAATGGGAGGCGCATATGAAAAAGAAATTTTTGCTGATGGGCACCGATGTCAGACAGCAATATTTAAAAGAAATGTTAGAACAGCAGGGACATCATACAGAATGGATTCAGACACTGACACCGGTTGATGCGGCAGAGTATGATGCGGTACTTCTGCCGGTTTCGGACAGCAGGGCGTATTATGACCAGGTGGCGGATTCCGTGCATGGAGGACAGCTCATTTTCGGCTGTAACCTGCCCAAAAAAGAAACCGGACAAAATTTGGTGGAAAATGTGCCGGAGTTTGTTGAGTATATGCAGGAAGATGACACGGCGTATCATAATGCGGTGGCAACGGCAGAAGGTGCGGTTGCGGAAGCGATTCTTCACAGTACAATCAATCTGTGCGGTGCAAAAAGTCTTTTAATAGGATACGGACGATGCGGAAAAGTACTGGCAGACCGGCTCATGCGCATGTACAGCCGTGTGACCGTGGCAGAGCGAAAGGAAAGCGCACGCGCACAGGCGGAAGCTTTTGGATTTGACAGCGTGCCATTCCCGTTACTGCCGCATTTGCAGAAATACGGAAAAGAGTATGCGTATATTTTTAATACTGTTCCTAAAAAAGTGCTGACGTCTAGGGAACTTGAAAATGTAAGCGGTGAAGTGACGATTATAGACATCGCTTCCAGACCCGGAGGAACGGATTTTGAGTATTGCCGGGCAAATAAAATGAATGCGGTACAGGCACTCGGTCTGCCGGGCAAATATGCGCCGAAGCGCTCGGCGGAAGTTTTAATGAAAGTCATTGAACAACATATCAATTAAAGAAAGGCAGAATCGGCATGGAAAAGAAGACCATCGGTATAGCCATAACAGGCTCGTTTTGCACCTTTGATAAAATGACAGGTGTCATCAAAACACTGACAGCATCGGGAATGAGAGTAATTCCTATTTTTTCCGAAAATGTACAACATATGGATACACGGTTTGGCAAAGCAGAAGATTTCCGCAAAAAAATCTGTGAGATTACAGGAGAGCAGGTCATTGATACCATTGCAAAAGCAGAACCGATTGGGCCGAAAAGCAGTCTGGATGCGCTGGTGATTGCACCTTGCACCGGAAATACGATTGCCAAGCTCGCAGCGGGCATTACCGATACGCCCGTGTTAATGGCGGCAAAAGCACATCTGCGCAATGAAAAGCCACTGGTGATTTCAATTTCCACCAACGATGCGCTCGGCATGAATTTTAAAAATATCGGCACGCTGATGAATATTAAAAATATTTATTTTGTGCCGTTTGGACAGGATAACTATGAAAAGAAGCACCATTCCATGATAGCACATGTGGAAAAGATACCGGATACAATTGAAGCGGCTTTGCAGGGAAAGCAGATACAGCCGGTCATCGCTTCGCCGTTTTGACAGGGAAATAAACAGGAAAATTAACCCCAAAAGGGTTGCAAAGAATAAAAAATGTCCCGGTCAAAGTGTCAGCGTGCGCTCTCTAAAAAATGTGCGTTTAACACTTTGACCGGGACATTTAAACATTTTTAAACCGTTTAACAGATATTTAACAGGTACATTTCACTGTGTCAAAATTAATTTTCTTTATTAAATCATTCTATAAAATCATTCTATAAAATCGTCACATGGTACTCTGTCAGCCAGTAGTGAATCTGCAACAGATAGGCAGTCATCTGCGGACCGGCCATCAGTTGTCCGTACCATGGCTGACCGTAGTCTTTCGGATTGTCTAAAAACTTCTGTACGGCGGTGTGGTCAAGGAGCGGCAGGAGCGGACTGCTTCCGTCGGATAGTACTTCTTTTAAGCGGGCAGACAGCAGATTCTCATAGTACGGATTGTAGGTTTTGGGATACGGACTTTTTTTGCGGAACAAAATTTCATCCGGCAGCAGTCCCACGGCAGACTGGCGCAGAATATTTTTAACCAGTCCGCCTTTTGCTTTCATTTCCCACGGGATGTTAAAAACGTAGGAAACAAGCTGTTTGTCGGCAAAAGGCACACGCGCTTCCAATCCCGTGTTCATGCTGGTTCTGTCCATGCGGTTTAACAGTGTCTGCATAAAAAATCTGATACTTAAGTAGCCGATACGGCGGCGGCTCGTTTCTGTTTCATTTTCCATAGGGAGAATATCGACTTCACTGACAGCGCGGTCATAGGCATTTTTTACATAATCTTCCATACGCAGGGTATTTGCAAAATCCGCATTTAAAAGTGATTTCCGCGGGGCGAGGGTCGGTGTCCATGGGAAAGTGCCACAGTCTAACATGGATTCCCGGTGAAACCACGGATAGCCGCCGAATACCTCATCGGCACATTCACCGGTCAGTACAACCTTGTGCGTGTGGCTTACCTGCTCGCAGAAATAAAGGAGCGAGGAATCAATGTCTGCCATGCACGGCAGGTCGTGCGCTTTTACGGAACGCAGAAGATAATCCGCCTGTGTCTGGTTGGTACATTCCAGATAAGTATGATGACTGTTTAAATAAGAAGCCATTTTTGCGGCATACGGTTTATCCATGGAAGGCTGGAAACTGTTTGATTGAAAATAGTTCTCATTGTCCGTAAAGTCAAAGGAAAAGGTCTTTAACTGTCTTCCTTCTTTTTTTAACTCCCCTGCGCATACGGAAGATACCAGACTGGAATCAATTCCTCCGGAAAGGAAAGTACAGATAGGAACATCGGAAATCATTTGGCGGCGGATTGCACCGGTGAGCAGTTCACGGACAGTTGCAATGGTTGTTTCGTAGGAATCTTCATGTGGGTGGGATTCCAGCCGGAAATAGGTCGTTTCTCGGACACCGGCACGCGAAACACTTAAATAAGAACCCGGCAGAACCTCATGCACATTTTTATAGACACCACAGCCGGGCGTGTGGGCAGGACCTAAGGAAAAAATTTCATTCAGTCCGTTACTGTCAACAGCGGGTGCAATGCCGGGATAGCAAAAAAGTCCCTTTAATTCGGAAGCAAAAACGAAAGTGTTTCCGGTCTGTGTGTAAAAAAGCGGCTTTACACCGAAGCAGTCGCGAAATAGTGTCAGCGTTTCGTGGCGTTCATCATAAACGGCAAGTGCAAAAATGCCATCCACGTCCTGAATAAAAGACGGTCCAAAGTGAATGAAACCCAGCAGTAAAACCTCCGTGTCTGAAGTGGTTTTAAAATGAACCCCGAGGGTGGTGAGTTTGTGACGTAAATCATCTGTATTATAAATTTCACCGTTGTATACAATGTGATAGTGGTAGTCCGAATAAATTTTTGACATCGGCTGTGCGCCGCCCGTAATATCAATAATTGAAAGGCGGCGGTGTGCCAGTCCGCACCGGTTGCAGAGCAGTGTGCCGGAGGCATCCGGTCCGCGGTGTTTTAAAGTCCTTCCCATTTTTGCAAGCAGTATCTGATATTGTTCTTCATTTGATAAAAAAGATGCGTCAGCATCGAAAAATCCGGCTATTCCGCACATAAATCTCCTTTGGCAGGCAGGTCAGTTATATTTTTATAAATCTATGTAAAAACAAAATGAATTATACACAAAAGTCGGGTCAATTGACTATTGAAATGTGTGATATGTCGGTGGTAGAATATATGAATCATATTAGCAGAAATGCCTGCGGAATTGGAGAACAGCATGAAAGAAAGAAAAAAAGTTTTATGGGTTATCGGAGATTCAACATTAAGCAGTTTTAACGATAAATATTACTATCCGAGGTACGGATACGGAACAAAGCTGGCGGCGTATTTAGATGATGCGGTTGAAGTGAAAAATATTGCACTGTCGGGGCGGAGCAGTAAAAGCTATACGACAGAGCCACAGTATAAAGAATTGACGGGTGGTATGCAGAAAGGCGACTTTTTGCTGATTGGCTTCGGACACAATGATGAAAAGACGGAAGAAGCCCGTTTCACCTCAGCACAGGGGGACTATAAAACAGCAGGTTCATTTGCGGCATCTTTATATGATAATTATATTGTACCGGCACAGAAAGCCGGCTGTCAGGTGATTTTATGCACACCGATTGTCAGAAGAACAAAAACCGGTGAATGGAATGCGCAGGATCTGCATGTGACACAGGATTTTGGCACGTATCCGGGCGGAGATTATCCGCAGGCAGTCCGGGAACTTGGAAAAACACTGGGACTTCCGGTTGTGGATATGACAAAGATGACAAAGGCACTTTATGAAACACTCGGAAAAGACGAAACGGTGTATTTACATGCGTGGACGTCTGATAAAGCGGCAAGCGTGGATAATACGCACACCAATGTATGGGGTGCAAGGGTCAATGCGTGTCTTTGTCTGAATGAAGTAAAGAATCAGCAGGTGGCAGGGCTTTCCGAACATATTTTGGATACGGATGAAAAAGAAGTCTTAGACCGTAGTAAATATTTAGTATCCAATCCTGAATATCACCCGGTTGTATTTACCTCGGATTTACCAAAGAGCCATTTCTGGGAAGATGCGGCAGGCTTTTCGGGTACGGTATTCGGCGATGTGCTTGAAGAAGTGTCTAAAGAGCATTTTGTGTTAGAACCGGCAGGTGAAAATGCAGTACATATTGCAGTCAAAAATAACTGCGGAAAGATCGCGGCAGTATCGGACGGCATTGCGATGTATTATAAAAAAATCCCGGCGGACAGACCGTTTATTCTGCGGGCAAAAGCCGTAATTCACGATTATTTTTTAAATGATCAGGTATCCTTTGGATTAATGGTGCGTGATGACTGTTATGTGGATAAAACGACGGCGGATATTTTAGGAGATTATGTAGCGGCGGCACCGCTTTTGCTGACACACGGGGCGCAGTGCTGGAACTGCTTTGCAAGAAAAAGCGGTGAACTGGTGAAGGGTGGAATCTGCACCAGAGCATACAAACCGGGCGATGTCGTTGAACTTCAGATAGAAAGCACACAGGACGGATATGCCTGCACCTTCGGCAAAGAACAGACCATAACAGGCGGATTTGACTTCCGGCTGACCAGCATTGATGCACAACACGTTTATGCGGGAATGTTTGTTTCAAGAAATGCCGATGTGACATTTACAGATATCGAATTAATTTTTAAGACACCGGAAAATGAATGATGAAAAGAAAGGCGTAAAGAAAATGAGAACATTTGCAAAATCATCAAAATTAGACAACGTTTGTTATGACATCAGAGGTCCGGTCATGGACGAAGCCAACCGCATGATTGAGCAGGGCGTTGAAATTTTAAAATTAAATATCGGAAATCCGGCACCGTTTGGTTTTAAAGCACCACAGGAGCTGGTAGACATGATGCGCGGTAATCTGGAAAATGCGGAAGGCTATTCGGATTCCAGGGGCTTGTTAAAATCCAGACAGGCGATTGTGGAATACTGCAAAAAGAAAAATATCCCGAATGTCGGTGTCAATGACATTTATACGGGAAACGGTGTCAGTGAACTGATTACACTGTCTATGAACGGATTGCTTGACAACGGCGATGAAGTACTTGTTCCGTCACCGGATTACCCGCTGTGGACGGCATCGGTTACGCTTGCGGGCGGAAAAGCGGTGCATTACCTGTGCGATGAACAGTCTAACTGGTATCCGGATATCGCGGATATGCGTAAAAAAATTACGGATAAGACAAAAGGCATTGTTATTATCAATCCGAACAATCCGACCGGTGCATTATATCCAAAGGAAATCTTAGAGCAGATTGTAGAACTGGCAAGGGAGCATGAACTGCTGATTTTTGCCGATGAAATCTATGACCGCCTTGTGATGGATGGCAAACAGCACATTTCCATTGCTTCACTGGCACCGGATTTATGTGTTGTCAGCTTTAACGGACTTTCAAAGTCCCATCTGATTGCGGGCTACCGCTGCGGCTGGATGTGTATCAGCGGCGACAAGAGCCGTGCAAAGGGCTATATTGAGGGCATTAACCTGTTATCATCCATGCGCCTTTGTGCAAATGTACCGACACAGTCCGTTATTCCAAAGGCACTGGAGATGCTGGATTCGACCAAAGAAATGTTAGAGCCGGGAGGCAGGGTGTATGAACAGCGTGAATACATTTACAATGCGTTAAATGATATTCCGGGTGTGAGCGCGGTAAAACCGGAAGCGGCATTTTACATTTTCCCGAAAATGGATATGAAAAAGTTTCATATTAAAGATGATGAGAAATTTGCGCTGGATTTCTTAAAGGAGAAAAAAATTCTGGTAACGCACGGCGGCGGTTTCCACTGGAATACACCGGATCATTTCAGAATTGTCTATCTGCCGGATGTGGATACGCTGACGGAAGCCTGCACACGAATGAAGGACTTTTTTGCACATTACGTACAGGATTAAAAACGAGGAGAAAACATGTTTCGGAAATTAAGAGCAGAAGCAGAGAGGGAGAATGGGGAAGAAAACAGGCTTATGTTTGACAACAGGGCATTATTTGCTTTGCTGTTACCGATTATTATAGAACAGATTTTAAATTCCTTTATGGGAATGGTGGATACCGTTATGGTCAGCAATGTAGGCAGTGCGGCGATTTCGGCGGTATCGCTGGTGGATTCGATCAATGTGCTGGTGATCCAGGTGTTTGCCGCGCTGGCAGCAGGAGGAACCATCATCTGTTCCCAGTACATGGGACAGAAAAATACAAAAAATGCCACCGATGCGGCAAAACAGCTGATTTTTATTATCACGGCGATTGCTGTAGTACTGACTGTAGTCTGTGTGGTATTTCAGATTCCACTGTTGCATCTGATCTTCGGAAAAGTGGAAGCGTAAGTAATGATCAATTCCGAGATATACTTCCTGTATACAGCCCTTTCGTTTCCGTTTATTGCAGTTTTTAATGCGGGATCTTCCGTATTTCGGGCACAGGAAAATACGAGACTGCCTATGACCATCTCAGTGATCTCTAATATTATGAATATTGTGGGAAATGCGATTCTGATTTTCGGTTTCCA
>OJNJ01001341.1_pt1 | contig 14078 bp, 10 predicted proteins | sample 1597491 | NCBI WGS metagenome assembly OJNJ01 (sample SAMEA2452132, study PRJEB22498) | human gut metagenome | biome: human feces; feature: human gut; material: feces | place: Australia | collected 2012 | reverse complement strand
CCTTCTTTTTCTTCTTGTCTTTGGCCTTCTTATCTTTCTTATCGGAAGCCGGTTTCTCTTTTACATTTTCTTCCTTCTTTTTCTTAGTTTCCTTCTCCATGCCATGTCTGAATATATGTTACATTCTTTTTCTTTCTGCAGTACTTAGGCTGACGGCTGTCAAATACCCAGAATCCTGCTCTCATCAGATACCAGAAATATGGGAAATAGTTATTTCTGATCTTCTTGCAATTCCCCGGTACCTCAATGCTTGTATCAAATAAAAACCAGATACATTTATATTTCTTATCTAATCCCTGACGGATCATCTCCTCATAAATATAACGAGGATTTCCTGTATAGTTTCTTCCGTTGCTACTCTGGAAAATGATGATCTTCTTGCTTGTTGGAATTATATGTGTTAATTTCTTATAAATTTTAATTGTATATTTTTTAATTAACTGTTTAATATTCATAAAGCACTATTCATCCTCTTTTGTAATTGTTGTTCCAAGTCCAAGATCCTTCTTGATCTTTGTTGTAGAGATTCCTTCTGTTCTTGGAAGATAAACAACTTCGCAATAATCTTTTAAGAAATCAAATTTACCTTTCCAGTCATCTCCCATAACAAATGTATCAACATGATATTCCTGTACATCTGAAATTTTCTGATCCCAGCTATTTTCTGGAATTACAAGGTCAACATAACGGACTGCTTCTACTAATTTTTTTCTTTCTTCATAGGTAAAATAACATTTCTTCTGTTTTTCATTCCAGTTGAATTCATCTGTTGAGACAACAACGATCAGATAATCTCCAAGTTCTTTTGCTCTTCTTAACAGATTGATGTGTCCTGCATGTAACAGGTCAAATGTTCCATATGTGATAACTTTCTTCATTATTAAAAACTCCTTGTACTCTGTTTTATTTTGTTTTTTCTTCGTATACTTTACTTACTTCTTCGATTGAACCACGAGAAATGATCTGTCCTTTCTCCAGTAAAATCGCTTTATTACAAAGTCTCTTTACCTGATCTAAGGAATGAGATACGAATAATACCGTAACTCCTTTATCAAACATACTCATGATCTTCGCTTCACTCTTCTTTCTGAATTTGGCATCTCCAACAGATAATACCTCATCCAGAATCAGAATATCAGGTTCTACTAATGTTGCTACGGAGAATCCAAGTCTTGACTTCATACCTGAAGAATAGTTCTTAACCGGCACGTCAATAAACTTTCCAAGTTCAGAGAACTCAATGATCTCATCTAATTTTTCATCTAAGAACTTCTTTGAGAATCCAAGAACTGCTCCATACAGATAAATATTCTCACGTCCTGTATACTGCTGGTCAAATCCAGCCCCAAGTTCCAGAAGTGGTGCGATCTTTCCTTTTGATGTTACTGTTCCTTCTGTAGCTTTTAATACTCCTGCGATAACCTTTAACAGAGTACTCTTTCCTGCACCATTCAATCCAAGAATACCCAGACGATCTCCTTTATTCAATGTAAAATTAATATCTTTTAATGCCCAGAATTCATTATATGAAATCTGATGTTTTAATAACTTAATTACATAATCCTTTAAGTCATCTACTTTTTCCTGACTTAAGTTGAACTTCATTCCAACATGTTCAACCTTTAATACTTCTTTCTTTGCCATGATACCCTCCTAAATATGCAGAATGAATTCATCTTGCTTCTTATAGAAGAAAATCAATCCTACAATAACACTTACGATTGCAAACACGATGGATGCAGCTAAAAACTTCATATTCATCGGCATACCAAAAACAGCCTGTCTAAAATTATGGATCAGAAGATATAATGGATTGCATTTTAAGATCCATCCAAAACCTGATTTTAATAACTTCTCTGGTTTGTAGAAAATTGCTGATGCATACATGATGATCATTAATCCTACAGACCATAAATACTCTAAATCTCTAAAGAATACTGCCATCGTAGATAGGATCATTCCAACTCCAAAAGCTGTGATCAGTAATAAGATTAATGGAATGATCGCCTGTGCCAGATAAATGGTTGGATATACCTTCAAAACAATAGATACTACTACCAACACGATCAAAGAGATAGCAAAAATAATATAATTAAACAATACACTGGATAATGGATAAATATATTTTGGCACATATACTTTCTTGATCATTCCTGCATTCGTCCTGATCGCTTTCATCGCACCATTTGTCGCAGATGAAAAGAAACTATACATCAAACGTCCACATAAGATATATACTGGGAAATGTGGATCCTTGTTTCCAAACAATGTACCAAATACTACACTTAGTACGATCATTGTCATTAACGGTTCTAACAGTGTCCATAAAATACCTAAATATGATCTTCTGTATTTTAACTTAACACCTTTCTTTACAAGTTCCCATAAAAGGAATCTGTACTTTTTAAAATTTTCAATATAAGATTTCACTGTACTTCTCCATTTTGATATTTTTAATTTACACCTTGCTATTATACTATTCCTTAACAGATTATTCAACTATCTAAAATCTTCCGATCAAAAATTTAGCTTTTGTATTAACAAATGTTATTATTGAGTATTCAATGATCATCACAAGGATCATTGCCCCAAGGCAGTCAATATAATATCTCCATGCCATGATCCCTGGCATTCCTGATATGATCTTCCATCCTGCAGTTGCAGTAGAAATAATATAAAACGGTCTTTGTGTACACATTAATACCAAAGAATTCTTTCCAAAATAATTCAGTATCGTAAATGAAACATAATCTTCAAGAAATTCAAAGACAAATAGTGCTCCAAAAGATCCAATGATTCCTGTAACAAAAAATAGTGGTGGGTGAATACCTAAAGACATATTATTTAGATCCACACCAATATTTTGCTGTGATAAAAAGATATTTGCAATTGTAAATACCAGTCCGATCATAAATCGGATTTCTCTAGATGTTACCTTACTGAATAACATACATCCAAGATGTCCGATCTCCAGAAACCATAATGCGATCAATGCTTTACTGATCGGTAAGATCAAAAATGATATTCTTTCAAATGTTAATGGATCCACTGAAACGATCAAGTGTCTGATAAAATAAGACTCCCAAATTCCAAAAACAGGTATCACGATCAATATCACGATCCTCATCCATTTCGGAAGATATTTGATAAGACAGAAAAACAGGATCTCCGCAATAAATAACACCGGCAAAAACCATAGTGCAAATGTTCCTCTTAATGTGATCGTTGCCAAAATATAAGATTTGATCGCCGGAATATCAATTCTGTGTTTCATGATCATCGTTGCAAATCGAAATCCAATCGACAAAATACTAAATAAGACATATGGCAGCATCAATGACTTCAATAACTTTACTGCATACCCCTTTAATGTCTGTGTCCGATAAGAATCTGCATACCGGATCAGATATCCGGCGGCAACAAAGAAAATTGCCATCTTGAATGATGCCGCCCACGTATCAACTGGATTATCAAGCTTGGTAATATGTCCCCATGTTACCATCAAGATTCCTAACCCTTTACACAGATCTATATATTTTATTCTCCTCTTTCTGTCCATTTTAATATCCTTTGCTTATGATATATTCATACGTACGTTTACTGTTATCATTATCACGATATTCAAAATAATAATCTTTTAATTTTGTATATTCTTCTTTTTCTTTGAATCCATTGTGAATATACTCTTCAATTCCATCGATCAATTTCTCATATTCTGTATAACGTTCTCCAAATAGTTCATGCTCCATATCCAGATAACTTCCATGCGCCTGCATATACATATCATAATCAAACTGATAGAATAATACGGGTTTATCAAGATAACATACATCCCAGCATACACTAGAATAATCTGTGATCAGCATAGAACATTTCTTCATGATCTCATTTAATGGCTCTGTTCCAAATGGAATCAACTCAATATTATCTCCACTGACATTAAACTCGCTCAAATAATCTTTAAACTTTGGATGAATGTAAAAAATCAATTTAACATCATTTTCTTTTAAGATTCTTGCAAGTTTCTGACTCTGTAACAGTTTCATATAGTTTTTATAATAATCACTTGCCTTAAACTCTTCTGCACTCTTTTCTTCCAGCCATGATCTCCATGTCGGCATTGCAAGAATGATCTTTTCCTCTGGTTTTGAAGTATCTTCCAGAACATCCCATCTCGTAAATCCAAGAATCGGTGCATCTCCATCTTCATATCCAAAATTCTCTACAATGATCTTATGCTCAAATCTTGATGTCGTTGTAAAATGAGTCATAGGACTTGAACCTTTCATTCCAAAGATCGGATGTACACGTTTTAACGCTGTCACCCCATGCTGTAAAAATAAGATATTATGTTTTGAAATACGATTTGAGATCACATTTGGTTTTGCTCTCCATGTATATAAATGTTTCTTTGAATCAGAAGCTATATATAAATTAGCAACAAGTGAATATAAAATATGTCGAAAACTCATAAATGGAATCACATGTTTTCCATATTGCTTCATCTTATCATAATCAGCGGAATCTGTATCAAGAATATAATAAATATGCTGATTCTTCTCTTTTGGAAGCTGCTCCATACAATATTTAAAGAAATAGTAGCCATTATCCTGCGCCATAGAGCAGAATTTCTCAAATACTAACCATACTCGTTTCTTTTTCCAATACGGTAATAACAAGGTATAAACACCAAAAGCTGCTAATTCCTTGATCTTTACATCAAATCCATCATATTTTGATCTTGTACGATAAGTAAATGCCATTTTGCATGTGATCGTCGAATAAGGGAAAATAATGTGTTCTTGGTCAACATCACATTGATAATTCATCAGTAATAATTTTAATCTCTGCCATCTGCTCCAATATGCACTTACTCTTACTTCTTCTCCATTCTTCTCTGTTACAGCAAATACATCCCAAAACAGTTCTTCCAGTGATAATACCGACATATCGATCTGAGCATCAATGATATAATGATCACCTGATCTCGTTACTTTATATTCAAATGGATAATCGATCGTCTCCACTTTACTTCGATATGATAATATGACATTTTTGATTCCAGCTTCTTTGTTTTTATATTTTATTTTTACATGAACTTTTGAACCTTTAATCTTGAATTTCAATACTTGTCCACGCATATTACGAACAGATAACTGTGCCTGATCTCCCATAAATACAGAAAATCTTCCATCTACTTCATTCATATAAGGAATCACACTTGTATCCGCAGGCTCGAATGTATTCTGATAGATGATATCATGTTTCTTGATCCCTGTCATATATACAGAAGATTTATCTAATTCATCCATCGCTTCTTTTCGTTTTGCATATTCTTTACGATCTACAAAGAAATATGGCAGTTTGTTGCCATTTTCATCTTCTAATTCGATCATCAACTGATATCTTCCGTTCATATCTGCAATTTCAAGCGAAAGAAATTCATCAAAATATTCCTTGATACAATGATCTTTCCATTCTTTTTCTGTTAGATCCCTTGTATAAATGATCTGACTTTTCTTATTTACAAGTAACAGCTTCTTTGGCTGACCTTTCTTGCCTTCCTCAAACTTAATCTCCAAATGGTCTTCCATTACTCGCATGGATGCATTGATCATTTTTTTCTTATTGAAAGAAAATGTCTCTCCTGCTTCTCCATGATAGTATTCTGTCTCAAACTTTGAATATACTGGAAGATCTGCAAAGCATCTCTTGATTTCCCTCTTATGAAGTTCTTTTCTGACCTTGGCACTCTTTCTCTTTAACACTTCTTCTGCATAGGTTCTTGGAAGTGTTCGTGTAATAAAAATATAATCAAAATCATCAAGATAATTATCATGTAGATGACTGCTTAATTCTGGATTGAAGAAACGTTTTTCAAAGATCACTACATCTTCATCTTTCTTAGCGATCTGCGCGATCGTATCGATCGTCTGTGCTGTTTTTACATTTGGATAGTGCAAAACTCTTCGTTTCTTTTCTTTGTTAAAATTGTAATCGATCGTTGGCATATCGCACATATTTCCATGAAAAACAAGTTCTGCCATATTCTTTGCAGCATCAATAGAATCATACTGAATATATTTTTCTGTATATTCCTTATCATTTTCATAAGAATCTTCTCGGAATGTCTCGTTGACCAGACAATCTCTTAATGCTTCCTTGTCATAGATCTTTCTAAATGGCAATTCTTTGATATCAAAATACATTCCTCTATCATGCATATATTCTTCATAGTCATACATATATAATATGATTGGTTTTCTTGTAATCGAGTAATCAAAAAATACGCTTGAATAATCTGTGATCAGTGCATCAACACTATTTAAAAATTCATATTTGTCAACACCACTTGGAAATGGATAAATATGTTCATAATTATCCAACTTTACAAACTTCTGCACAATTGGATGAAAGTTTACATATAACTTCTGATCATCCTTTAAATTCTCATCTAGATAATGTAACAGCTGATTGATCTCTCTGCTATATTCAGACGTGTTCACATCATGATTGCTCTGTCCACGCCATGTCGGCATATATGCCATCGTTGTATAATCTTCATTTCCAAGCTTCTTTGTTACCTGGTCAGCTTTCTCATGATCCATAAAAATACTATTTCTTGGATATCCATTCATCACAACAGTTCCTGTATACAAAGCTTCCAGATTATAATCTTCCATGATCACTTTTCTTGTAAATTCATTTGGGAACATGATGTAGTTGGCATGTAAGAAGTTATGTTGCACATTATACATGGATTCAATTCCAAAACGCATTCGTTTTCCTAATGTCTTTAACGGTGTTCCATGCCATGTCTGTAGGTACACCTGTTCATCTCTTCGAATGAAATACGCCGGAAAAGAACTGTTATTGATCAGATACTTGGATGTTGCAAGCACTTTTACATATTTAAAATCTGCAATATCTACAAGTTCTACTTTCAATCCGATAGAATCAATAAATTTCTGATCACGTTTCTTATCATTCGTCGCAAAATAGATCTTGAAATCTTTTGATTCCGGCATTTTCAAAAACTCCTGCAAGATCGCCAAAGATGAATCTGACACATCCTTACCGTGAAATGACTCAAAGAGTGCTTGTTTTTCATTGATCTTGCCATGTTTATAGTACCAGGCATAGATAAATTTCATCTTTGGAGTTTTTGGAAATAATCTTTTTACAAATCGAATAATTTTTCTTATTTTATCCATGTTTCCTTCTTAAACCTTTCAATGACCTTCTTAAAGATTGTTCTGCCTTATGGCATTGTTTATTTGTTGCACCTGGAGTATATAGGATCGTCCATGCATTATTGCGCTTCTTGATCATATTATTCCATGATTTGTCTGTGTATTGTTTTTTATTTTTATATGTAGCTGCTTTCTGAAATGTTGCATAAAGAGCATTGGTGTTTTGTCTAAACTGCTTATTCAACATTGGAATCTGTCGATTCGCCTGAAGATCTACTGCAATGATACGTGCTAAAACTCTCGCACCATCCCTTTGAAAATGCGTATCATCATTGATTCCCTGCTCCCATGCTGGATATTGTCCTGGATTCAATTTCATATACAATGTATTAACATAGTTTTTGCCGCGAAAATTAAAATAATCCGTTGACAACTTGCTTAAATCAATATAGTTAGATTGTTCCGTTGGTTGATGTGTACTGGATGTACATTCAAAAGTTACGACCTTACCTGTCTGTTCTGCAACAAGTTCAGATAAAAGATCCAGATTTTTGTGATGTTCTCGCTCAAAGTATTCTTTTGCCAGGTCATTATTTGTAAAGACAAGCTGCAAAATAGTACTGCTGTCAGCTACCGCAACTCTGGCGGCGCGAAGAAACTGCTGCATCGGCATGGATGTTTGATTTACAATATCGTTCCAGTGACTTGCAATTTCTTTCAAGTCATCAGCTTCTGCTGGGGAAAAACGCTTTTCTAATGCTTCTTCCGGTGAAATCTGTCCTTCTGTTCCCTGCGGAAATGCACCAGATACGGCACTGTTTCCAGTTCCATTAACCATACCTGCTGTTCCTGCACCTGCTGCGCCGGAAGTGCCAAGAGGCTGACCGGTATATGGATCATAGGCAAAAGTACCATTGTTGGTTATCATCCCGGTATTCCCCAGTCCATTTGCAGGAATCATTGGGATGCCTTGTGCAATTTTGTCTTCTAACTGCCGGATACGCTCCGAAAGACTTTCCGTATCGGATTCCATTTCGGGGCGGCAGAGCTTAATGAAGCCAACCTCCAGGAGAACACGCTTCTGTGTGGCAGTCCGAATCTGATTAGAAAGTTCGGAAAGCAGCCGGATATAGCGTAAAAGTGCAATAGTATCTACCATAGAACACTCTTCCTTTAGAGCGGCAATCGTTTCTTTTGACATATCAAGACTTTCTTCAGCGCCCTCCTGATCTTTTAAGATAAGAAGATTTCTCAGATACCAGAGAAAATCGGAAAGGAACTGAGAAAGCTCCCGGCCCTCTGTGATCATGCTGTCAATGATATCAAGAGCGGCGATAGAGTCATGATTTAAAATATTACGAAGTAGTGCGCTGAAAACAGAAGTGTCTGCAGTACCAAGTACTTCGAGAACATTGTCATAAGTAAGCGTCTGCCCAAGATAAAAAGCGATGCACTGGTCAAGAAGACTTAAGGCATCTCGCATGGAACCGTCCGCTGCACGGGCGATATAACGAAGAGCCTTTTCATCTGCATCTACCTTCTCTTTCTCCATTAAGGATACAAGATGGTTCGTAATCGTATCAACGGAAATTCGTTTAAAATCATATTTTTGACAACGGGAAAGGATCGTAACAGGAATTTTGTGTTTTTCTGTTGTAGCCAAAATAAAGATAACATAAGAAGGAGGTTCTTCAAGCGTTTTCAAAAGAGCATTAAATGCTCCGGAAGAAAGCATATGAACCTCATCAATAATATATACCTTATAACGTCCCTCAACTGGGGAATATTGTACCTGTTCCCGAATATCACGAATATTCTCCACACCGTTATTGGAAGCCGCATCAATTTCTAAAACGTCAAGAGAACTCTGGTTATTAATTGCCTGACAGGAAGGACAGGCATTACAAGGGTTCCCATTAACCGGGTGTTCACAGTTTACTGCCTTTGCAAAAAGCTTCGCAATGGAAGTCTTACCAGTACCCCGGGTGCCGCAGAAAAGATAGGCATGCCCTATTCGGTTGTAAATAATCTGATTTCTCAATGTCTGGACAATGGCATCCTGCCCTTTTACTTCATCAAAATCACTCGGACGCCACTTCCGGTATAAAGCCATATAGCCCATCGAATCACTCACTCTCCCAGAAAAATATGCTTAAAACATTTTAGCATATTTACAGGTGAACAGGCAACTATAGCTTTTAGGGATAGGAGTCTTTTCTTTTATTTTACAGAAGATTTATATTAAGTGTTCTCAAAAAGTCTGCAAATTGCTTCAAAAAAGAATGTCGTTCTTCATTCTGTGCCAGAACTTTTTGCAGTTTTTCCAGTGTTCTTGGAGGAATCCAGCTTTTTCGATGATTATAGTATTGATTGGATATTTTCCAGAACTTTTCAGGATATAAAAAAAGTAAATATAAGAAAAGAAAATCTTTTTCTGTGAGATGCCGGTAAATAGAATAACCGGAAATCCCTGTCTCAAAAAAAGCATAGTCGTAATGATTTTTTTCTAAAGTTTTTCGAAGAAAAAGATAGAGATCCAAAAGGTAAGGCTGATAACACAAAGATTCAAAATTGACTGTAGCAACAGAATAATCCGGTAAGATTAATACGTTATGGTAATGATATGCGCCGTGGCACATGCCACAGTCCGTATCAGCGAGATCAGCTTCTGCTTTAAGAAGGTGTGCAAGGGCATGGGAAGCTTCCTTATAAAAAGAATCAAAACAATTCATATAAAGAAGTTCGAAGTCATTTTTCCCGCGAACTTTCCCGATAAATTTTCGGATAGAACGGAGTTCACGGTTTTTTCGCTCAAAAAGATGACTTGTGGTTTCTGTTTTCAGATTTTCAAAAGGAATTTCCTCAATAGAAGAAGATACCTTATGTAAAAAAGCAAGATTTCGGCAGGAAGCAGCCACATCAGACAGGTTCCGGCAGTCACATTCTCTACCTTTAAAATAATGTTTCAGGACAAATGGAGTGCGGTAACGGTCATAGGTAACAAGACTCGCTTCCTTTGTCAGAAAATAACGGTCTGTAGTAAGAAAACCGGCATTAGCAAGCTTTTCTTTCCACTCATATTCCAGAGCAAGTTTCTGGAGGGAACCGTGATATTCTTTTAATAAGGCAAGCCCCTGCTCTGTCTCGCACTGGAAAGTTCCGCGGCTTCGAAAAGTAGACAGAACTTTTACATCGTACTGCTCTAATAATTCTTTGTATTTTTCGCTCAAAAAAATCCCTCCAAACTAATGTACTCTAAAAAACTTCTTACAAAATCAAGCGCAGAAAGATTCTCAGAGTACATATAAGACAGACAACGGATTACGGAATAAACATGGTCTATCCTATGTGTAAAAGAGGGATGTTATGTGTAAAATTACTGAACTTCCTGATAAATTTTCAAGGCAAGTTCTTCAAGTTTCTCATATTCATTTAATTCAGGATTATTAAGCACCTGTGCGAGCAATGCATTAAGAATTGCGCCAATCATTTTCCCTTCAGAAATACCTAATGCTTTTAACTGATTTCCATTAATTTTAAGATCCTTTAAAGTCAGACAGTCATTTGCAGTAAGAATCTCTCTGTAAGCTTCCCTTGTCTCTTTCAGGGCAGTAAGCTTTTTAAGGCGCATAAAATCACTCTGTGCGGAAATATCAGCTTCCATCACATCAAGAAGATAAGGAAAAAGATCGGCACCGACTCTGTGAATAATCTTCCTTACATGCTTACGTCCTGTACCTAAAGGGTCATTAAAACGAATATCATGGTTTGCAATCAATGTTGTGACCATGTGCGTAGTCTGATTGTCAAACTTAAGCCGTTTGAGGGCAGCCTTTGCAAGGTCAGCACCGACGGCATTGTGATTATAAAAATGATCAATACCATTCTCATCCGTTGTGCGAGTCTCTGGCTTGGCAATATCATGAAGCAGCATTGTGAGACGAAGAACCGGATTCGAGGCAATTGTTTCAACAGCGTGAACTGTATGGTCACCTACAGAATAAATATGATGCGGATTATTCTGCGGAGTTTCCATCATACGATCAAACTCTGGAAGAAAAACACTCGTAAGGCCAGTTTCATAAGCAGCGCGAATCATTTCAGGATGACCGGAAACCAAAAGCTTCATCAATTCTGTCTGAATACGTTCCGCACTTACATCCTTAAGAAATGTATGTTGGGCCTCAATCGCTGCCTTAGTATTTTCTTCAATCTTAAAATTTAACTGTCCTGCAAAACGAACTGCACGAAGCATTCGAAGCGCATCCTCATCAAATCGCTCTGCAGGATTACCAACACAGCGGATGATTCGATCAGTTAAATCCTGGATTCCTCCAAATAAATCAACAAGCCCCTGCTCTTCATTATAAGCCATCGCATTAATCGTGAAATCACGACGCATCAGATCTTCCCTAAGATCAGAGGTAAAAGTCACTTCATTCGGACGGCGGTGGTCTTCATAAGTTCCATCAATTCGGTAAGTTGTCACCTCATATCCGACTTTATCCATCATAATCGTAACTGTACCGTGTTTCAGTCCTGTATCAATTGTTCTTGGAAATAATGCTTTAACCTGCTCCGGCAGTGCAGAAGTAGTAATATCCCAATCCGCAGGCTCTTTTCCAAGAATAGAATCCCTTACACAGCCACCAACAACGTATGCTTCGTAACCATGAGCAGAAAGTGTCTTGATAATATCAGAGGCATGTTTTGGAATAGAAATATGCATGGGTTAATCCCCCTCCTTTCGAAAATGTTTTTATCTCTTTATTGCGATAATTATAACATAAAAAAAGGTTTATTACTATTTAATTCATTAGACAAACTACAGACGAAGCCATTGCCCCGAATAAGGCATATTTGTGGTCTCGGAGCAAGTGTTGGATGCGAGCGCATGGAGCGAACATTCAACGCGCCGCGACTAAAATCACAAATATGCCTTATTGGAGGCAATGGCTTCGTCTGTAGTTCTCTTAATGAATTAAATAGTAACCCCTTGACATTTTGTTCTATTTTGTTTATAGTTAGGATACTTATACGACTGACGGAAGTAAGTGGAATGAACCACATGAAGTATAAGACTCTTATAGCCGACCGTCTGGGCAATTCTTGTCTGGATGCTGGCTTTTTTATTTCTGATAAGATAATATTCTATCCAATATCCCTGATAAGAAGTAACTTTAAATCGTTATTAAGTCATGTGCTAAAGAAGATGTTTTTCCAAACATGCTCTAAAGAGCGAAAAATAAAATTATAGTTGTATGCTTGTCATTATTGTACTTATATCAGTACATTTGTACGATTTGATAATATTTTATCAACGCTCTAAAACCCTTTATTTTAAAGGCTCTACAAGCATTTTTGTGTATATGTTCAAAAAAAAGAACACATAATATCAAAAAATTGTTTGACGATTGCCAAAAATCATGTTAATAATGTTGTTAGATGATTAAAACTTAAATAAGTTAAAACTAATCATAGTAAATCATCTGAACAATTTTGTTGATTTTTTAGCAAACATATTTCAAAACCTTGACTTAAGGATTTTTTTAACAAACAGGGAGGTCAATTAAGATGTTACAAAAAGAACAATGGCAGGGATTTAATGGACGAATCTGGAGAGAAGAAATTAATTTAAGAGAGTTCATCCAGGATAACTACACTCCATATGATGGAGATGCTTCTTTCCTCGAAGGTCCTACCGAAGCTACTGACACACTGTGGGGCGAACTGCAGAAGCTGCAGAAAGCAGAGCGTGAAAAGGGTGGTGTTCTTGATATGGATACTGATATCGTATCAAGCCTTACTTCCCATAAACCGGGTTACATTTCTGAGTCTTTAAAAGAGAAAGAACAGATCGTAGGTCTTCAGACAGATAAACCTTTAAAACGTGCATTTATGCCATTTGGTGGTATCCGTACTGCTGAAGAAGCTTGTACAACTTATGGTTACACACCAAATCCAGAATTCCACAAGATTTTTACAGATTATCATAAGACACATAACCAGGCAGTATTTGATTCTTATACTCCTGAAATGAAGAAAGCTCGTCACAATAAGATCATTACTGGTCTTCCAGATACTTACGGACGTGGACGTATCGTTGGTGACTACCGTCGTGTAGCTCTTTACGGTATTGACCTGTTAGTTGCTGACAAGCAAAAAGATTTCGCAAACTGCGGTGACGGAACAATGACAGATGACGTTATCCGTTTAAGAGAAGAAATCTCCATGCAGATTAAAGCATTAAAAGATATGAAAGTTATGGCTGAAAGCTATGGCTATGATATTTCCGAACCTGCTTCTAACGCAAAGGAAGCTGTTCAATGGACGTATTTCGGATACCTTGCAGCAATCAAGACACAGAACGGTGCTGCTATGAGTATCGGACGTATCGCTACTTTCCTTGACATTTATATCAAACGTGATATGGATAAGGGAATCCTTACAGAGAAAGAAGCGCAGGAATTAATCGACCATATGACTATGAAGTTCCGTATGGTTAAGTTCGGACGTATCCCAGCTTACAACCAGCTCTTCTCCGGTGACCCTGTATGGGCAACACTTGAAGTTGGCGGACTTGGACAGGACGGTCGTTCCATGGTTACAAAAACTGACTACCGTTTCCTCCACACATTAGAAAATATGGGACCATCCCCAGAGCCAAACCTCACAGTACTTTACTCTGAGCGTCTTCCAAAAGCATTTAGAGATTACGCAGCTCATATTTCTATTACAACAAGTTCAATCCAGTATGAAAATGATGATGTAATGCGTCCAGTATGGGGCGATGATTACTCCATCTGCTGCTGTGTTTCTGCTACACAGACTGGTAAGGAAATGCAGTTCTTCGGTGCTCGCGCTAACCTTGCAAAATGTCTCCTT
>OJNJ01001339.1_pt1 | contig 14090 bp, 12 predicted proteins | sample 1597491 | NCBI WGS metagenome assembly OJNJ01 (sample SAMEA2452132, study PRJEB22498) | human gut metagenome | biome: human feces; feature: human gut; material: feces | place: Australia | collected 2012 | reverse complement strand
ATGGAAGAACGAACTTCAGCAAGAAGCAAAGGAACAAACAGAGTCGAAGTACCAGAAGCAAGAGGAGCTTTAGACAAATTTAAGTTTGAAGTAGCAAATGAAATTGGCGTGGATTTAAAAGATGGATATAATGGACATCTGACAACTGCTCAGGCAGGATCTGTCGGAGGAGAGATGGTTCGTAAAATGATCCGCAGACAGGAAGAAGAAATGTCTCGCTAGTAAATTAAAAATACAAATGAAAAAAGAAAGATAAGAGAGAAAGAGGCAGTGAAAGCATAAACTATGACTGCTTCTTTCTCATTGTCGGTTGACAAAATCTGTAGATATAATAAAATAAAAGAAATAGTGAGCAAAAGTGGAATAACTTTGCAAAGCAAATAAAAGACAAGGAATATACATAGATATGAGAGTCGTAGCAGGAAGTGCGAAGAGTTTAAAATTAAAGACGATCGAAGGAATGGAGACAAGACCAACCCAGGATCGCATCAAAGAGACGTTATTTAATATGATTCAGTATGATATCCCGGGAAGTACATTTCTGGATCTTTTCTCTGGAAGTGGAGGAATCGGGATCGAGGCATTGAGCAGAGGAGCAAAGGAAGCTTATTTTGTTGAGAAAGCAAAACCTGCATTAAGATGCATTCGAGAGAATTTAAGATATACAAAGCTTGATAAGAAAGCACAGGTTCTGGCAACAGATGTGAATTCAGCGATCAGGCAGTTAGAGACGAAGAATGTAACATTTGATCATATTTTTATGGATCCTCCATATAAGAAAGGATTTGAAGAAGAAGTATTATCAATCATAGATCGATCCTCTATCTGTACAGAAGATACGGTAGTTATCGTGGAATCGTCTCTTGACACAGAGATACCAGATTTTGAGAAATTAAAGGTTATAAGAGTAAAAGAATACAAGACAAATAAACATACATTTTTGATGAAAACAGTGGAGGATTAGAAGATGAGTATTGCAGTTTATCCGGGAAGCTTTGACCCGGTGACTTATGGACATATTGATATTATAGAGCGTTCAGCCAAGGTTTTTGACAAGCTGATCATCGCAGTATTGGTAAACAGTGCAAAGAAACCAATGTTTACAACACAAGAGAAGGTTGATATGATACGAAAAGTGACAAGTCATCTTGATAATGTAGAGGTTATGTCATTTTCCGGATTGTTGGTAGACTTTGCAAAACAACAGGGAGCCAGTGTATCAGTCCGAGGACTACGCGCAGTAACTGATTTTGAGTATGAGATTCAAATTGCACAGACAAATGCGAGATTGGATAAAGACTTAGATACCATGTTTTTTACAACCAGCATTGAGTATTCTTATGTAAGTTCCACGATCGTAAAGGAAATTGCATCTTATCATGGAGATGTTTCTGAGATGGTACCGCCTTACGTACAAGAATGTCTTGAGAAGAAATTTAAATCATAGGAGGCGAATGAATATGAGTGAGAAGTATTTACATGAGATGATTGATGATATTGAAGTACTGATCGACGAAGCAAAACCAGCAAGATTTAGTCCAGGTAAGATTATGATCGAGAAAGATGTATTGATGACAGTGATCGAGGAATTAAGGAAGCAGATTCCAGGTGAGATTGAACGAAGCCATAAGATCATTCTGAACAAAGATGCGATCTTGGAAGATGCCAGAGTGAAGTCACAGCAGATGATCGATCAGGCAGCAAGAGATGCAGGAGAATTGATCGATCAGAATGAGGTCGTTGAGATGGCAAAGATGAGAGCGAATGAGATTGAAACTCACGCCAAAGATACAGCAAGAAGTGTTGTACATAATGCGAATGAAGAAGCAGATCAGATCCGTGCAGGTGCATTGCGCTATGTCAATGAGATCATGGAAGATGTTCAGGGATATGTTGTGAGCGTAAAAGAAGCACAGCAAAGTATATTTGATCAGTTGTTGTCTGCATTAGATTCTGATCTTGAATCAATTAAGACAAATGCGAAAGAGATTGAAGAACAGCTTTCAGGAGTCAGGGAAGATGAGAATATAAGTTATATTATAGAAGATTTCATTTCAGATGAAGACTAGATAAGCAAGTAGTCCGCTTGAAACACTAAAAACAGATCTTATGAGCAGATATTTCCAGAGGGAGAGTCTGCTCTTTTTGTATACACTTAAAGTCTGCACGGCAGCAGACAACCCGCCAAAAGAAGTGATCATACACAATAATATGACTTTGCGGCCGATAGACATATGGGAAGAACCAAAATAGGAGATGGCATTTGTGATTTCAAGAACAGCGGTCAATCCTCTTTTTAAATAGAAAGGAAGTGGAAGAATTTCTAAAAGAGAAACGGCAATTGAAAAGATCATAATACAGATTCCGATCATGAAAATGGAATGAAGACTATCAAAGATTACCTGATCTGCTGATTTTTTGTGTGCAATGGTGGGAGAAGAGTGGTGTGTATGTAGAAAATCGCTTGTAAAAAATAAAAAGACCAGATAGATCAGATAACACATGACAGGAAAATACAGGCAAAAGAAAAAGCGCAGAGCAGAAATTTTGCCATGAAGGATCAATGTAAGAGTATATCCAGCAGAGAACATGGGACTGATCTGATTGCAGGTATATAATAGCTTTTCTCCTTCAGATTTCGTAAAAGATTCACAAGAAATAAAATCATCAATGATCTTCGCACCGAGGGGACATCCACAAAAAAAACCTAGAATACAGGTGTAAAAAAAGTCCTCATTGATACCAGGAAAAAGTTTTTTGAGGGGGTAAAAGAGCCGGGAGATCAGATGGAACGTTTGGTAATATTGCATAAAACCAGTGAGCAGTAAAAAAGGTAAAAGAGTCGGTGTGATCGTTGCAGACCATAAAATCAGCCCATTTTTTGCGCCTTGGACCGATGTTTGTGGAAAAAATAACAAGGAAAGAACACTAAAAATAAGTAAAAACTGGATAAAACTGGTTTTCATGAAAAATCTCCCGCTTTCTTTTTATAGTGTATGAAGCGGGAGGTGAAACTAGAAGATGATCTGCTCATCTTTTATGATCGTATGAAATTTCTGTCCGATCACGGTACGATATAACTGGTTGGCACGTTGTTCTGTAGATAATAATTCTTCTTGATCTTTGGATAAAGGATCATTCATAACACGCAGATGGCGGACCATAGGGATGGAAGATTTTCTTTTGATATTCCCGATCAGGAAGGAAGCAGAACGTTTGAAACCTAGAATCTGAAAATAAGGAGACATATCGTAAGTTCGTGCTATTTCAACCTTTTCTTTTGTTATATCAAGCATGATATGCAAAAGATTTCTGCTTATTTTGCTCCAGGTGAGGTTTTTGGTCTTACAGGCACTGATCAGTTCTTCAAAAGAAAGATCAGATTTTAACATCTTAAAAATACGGTCCTTAAAATCGCTTGAAATACCGCTGATCTGTGTAAGATCTTCGCAAGAATAAATAGCTGCATGTAAAAGCAGAGAAAAATCATCAAGGCAGACAGGAAAATCTTTTTGATAATGCATCTGATAGATATCATGCAAAGCTTCAGGGACTCTTGAGAATAAAGGGCTTATCTGGTTTTGTTCTAAGATTTCACGGATGGATGTTGCAGAAGAAATCGAAGGTGTCAACTCCTTGCTGTGATGATCGTTTGAAACACGGGTAACACAGACGGGAATGATAGGGCTGTCTAACTGTAGCAAAGCTTTTAAATATTCAATCCCAAGAATATTATTCGGCTGTTTTAATACTTCGATCAAAGAAGCATCATCAAGATGCTCTCTAAGATAAAGTTCTTTTGCTTTCGGATAAGAATGTCCGAGACTCATAAGCTCTTTTGTACCACGCTCGATTTCTTCTTCATATTGGATAAGAAAGGATGCAATCTGCTTAAGTTTGTTAATATCTTGACACTCACTTCCAAAAGAAAGGTAGTCGATCACCCCTAGTTTGTGAAGCAGACTGACAGCTCCAATTGCAAAATCAGGGGCAGATGAACATGCTGCAAATAAGGGGAGTTCGATCACGAGATCGGCACCTCCAAGAAGGGCAGACTTGGTACGTATTTTTTTGTCCATAACCGCCGGAGTTCCGCGCTGTACATAGTTTCCACTCATGATGGCAATGACGTAGTCTGCACCCGTGATATTCCTTGTCTGCATGATGTGGTATTCATGACCATTGTGAAACGGATTGTATTCGCAAATGATAGCTGCTGTTTTCATAAAATATCCTTTCGAGATTCCTTATTTGAATCGTTTATTTTGTAAATGTATTATAAATCACAAATGAATAAAAGTAAAATTGCACAAAAAACAAAAAATGGACAACAAGTATCTTGTCAGAGGAAACAAAAAAATGTAGAATAGAATATAGATTTTTCTGGAAATGTACAACGAAAAATACAAATACTATTATTGTATACAAAGAAATGATGTTGTATAATTTAACAAGATTAAATTCATCTTTTTGGAAAGTTGAAAGGAGCAACGCGAAAAATGAGTGTTATTGATGAGATTAAAAACAAGGCAAAAGCAAATAAGAAAACTGTTGTACTGCCTGAAACTACAGACATGAGAACATTAACAGCAGCAGCAGAGGTTATCAGTGAAGAGATCGCTGATATTATTTTAGTTGGAAAAGAAGACGAGATTAAGGCAAAAGCAGAAGCAGAAGGATTAGATTTAGCCAAAGCTTCTTTTGTTGATCCAGAGAACTGTGATCATTTAAATACATATATCGAATCTTTGTGTGAAGCAAGAAAGAGCAAAGGACTACTTCCAGAAGATGCAAAAGAGATTCTGCTATCCAACCCACTGTTCTTCGGAGCAACAATGGTAAGAGTTGGAGATGCAGACGGAATGGTAGCAGGAGCGATCAACTCTTCTGCAAACGTACTTCGTGCAGCACTTCAGGTTGTTAAGACTGCACCTGGTACAGAGATTGTATCAGCCTTCATGTTAATGGATACACAGGCTAAAGATATGGGTGAAAACGGATGTTTCGTATTCGCTGACTGTGGACTGAACCAGAATCCAAATCCAGAACAGTTAGCAGCAATCGCTTCAAGCTCAGCTAAGACATTTGAACAGCTGATCGGAGCAACACCTAGAGTTGCAATGTTATCCCATTCTACATGCGGAAGTGCAAAACATGACGATGTAACAAAAGTTGTAGAAGCAACAAACATCGCCAAAGAAAAATACCCTCAGTACTTGATCTGTGGAGAATTACAGCTTGACGCAGCGATCGTACCAGAAGTTGCAGCAAGTAAGGCTCCAAGAAGTGAAGTTGCTGGTAAAGCAAATGTATTAGTATTCCCAGATTTAGATGCTGGTAACATTGGATACAAATTAGTACAGAGATTAGGTGGAGCACAGGCATTCGGACCTATTACACAGGGAATCGCAAAACCAGTCAATGACTTATCACGTGGATGTGTAGCATCAGATATCGTTGGTGCAGTAGCGATCACATGTGTACAGGCAGCAGCACTGGAAGCAGATAAATAAGAAAAATATAAGGAGAATCATAGTTCATGAAAGTTTTAGTTATCAACTGCGGAAGCTCATCATTAAAATATCAGTTAATCGATTCAGAGACAGAAAGTGTTTTAGCAAAAGGATTATGCGAAAGAATCGGAATCGACGGAGCATTAACACATCAGCCAGCAGGAAAAGACAAGATCAAATCTACACCTGCTATGCCAGATCATAAGACAGCAATCGGAATTGTTATCGATCAGCTGACAGATAAAGAAAACGGAGTTGTAGAAAGTCTTGATGAGATCGGAGCTGTAGGACATCGTATTGTTCACGGTGGAGAGAAATTCACAAAATCATGCCTGATCACAGATGAAGTTATCAAAGAAGTTGAAGAATGCAGCGTATTCGCACCACTTCATAACCCAGCTGGATTAATTGGAGTTCGTGCATGTCAGGAATTAATGCCAGGACTTCCAATGGTAGCAGTATTTGATACAGCTTTCCATCAGACAATGCCAGAGAAAGCATTCTTATATGGTATTCCTAGAAAATACTACGATGAAGATGGTATCCGCCGTTATGGATTCCACGGAACATCTCATCAGTTTGTATCTTTAGAGACAGCAAAAGTCTTAGGAAAAGATATCAAAGACTTAAAGATCATCGTATGCCATTTAGGAAACGGTGCAAGTGTTACAGCAGTCAAAGGTGGAGAATCAGTAGATACATCTATGGGATTAACACCACTTGAAGGACTGATCATGGGAACACGTTCTGGAGATCTTGATCCAGCAATCATCGAATTTATTGCGAATAAAGAAAACAAAACAGCATCTGAAGTATTAAATATTTTAAATAAAGAATCAGGAGTTTATGGATTATCTGGAGTATCTTCTGACTTTAGAGATGTAAAAGCAGCAAGAGCTGAAGGTAACAAAGTTGCAGCTGCAGCATTAGATGCATATGCATACCGCGTAGCAAAATACATCGGAGCTTACACAGCAGCTATGAATGGTGTTGATGCGATTGCATTTACAGCAGGACTTGGTGAGAATGATGATATCACACGTAAAGCAATCTGTGAATATCTTGGATATCTTGGAGCAGATCTTGATAAAGAGAAGAATAAGGTTGCTGGAGAACCAGCGGTGATTTCTAAAGATGATGCGAAAGTTAAGTTACTGTGTATACCAACAAATGAAGAATTAATGATCGCAAGAGACACAGTAGCCCTTGTCAAATAATCATTTCATAAAAAATAAAGCTTGTTAAAATGTGCTTCTGGATTGTTTTTTTAAAAGTAAGGAAAATTACTTGACAAACCAGAAGCACATTCGTATAATAGTACAGTATGAAAATTTAGGAGATCGTATGAAGATTCAATTATCAAAAATTATTTCAGTACCTAAATATGAAGAAACCGTCGAAGCGTCAATCGATCTGAATGAGATTAAGCTTAAAGGTGTGTCTTATCCTATTCGAGAGAAGAATGATTTTTCGATTGTTTTTAGAAATATTGGAAAGGATAAGATATCATTTGCATTTGAGACAGAAGTCACGCTTGGAATTCCATGCAGTCGATGTCTTGAAGAAGTGAGTTATCCGGTTTCCGTCAAGGTGACGAAAGAATTAGATTTTTCGGATCTTGATGAAGAAGATTCTTCATATATCGAGGACAAGTATCTTGATCTTGATATACTGATCTTCGATGAAGTTGTTCCAAAACTTCCGTCCAGAGTGTTATGCAAAGAAGACTGCAAAGGACTTTGTCCGGTGTGCGGAACGAATCTGAATGAAAAAGAGTGTGGCTGCGATCGTACGGTGGCAGACCCTCGTATGGCAGCGATTCAGGATATTTTTAAGAATTTTAAGGAGGTGTAAAACCAATGTCAATTTGTCCAAAGAATAAATCATCCAAAGGAAGAAGAAACAGACGTAGAGCAAACTGGAAGATGACTGCTCCAACACTTGTAAAATGCAGCAAATGTGGTGCTCTTATGATGCCTCACAGAGTATGTAAAGCCTGCGGATCTTACAATAAAAAGGAAATTGTTTCAGCACACGCTGAATAATGGTAAATGAAGAGAAATGCCATACGTTTAGGCTTTTTAAGAAGGTTTAGGCGTGTGGCATTTCCTATTTTTAAGAAAAGGAGTAACAGGTCATATGGAGAAATTAGTGAAAGTGGCAGTTGATGCCATGGGTGGAGATCATGCACCAGGAGAAGTTGTAAAAGGTGCCGTTGATGCTGTGAATGAAAAAAACAATCTGAAAGTATTTCTTGTAGGAAAAGCACCAAGGATTCATGAAGAATTAAGCAAATATCAGTATAAAAATGAACAAATTGAAGTTGTGAATGCAGAAGAAGAAATTTCTTGTGACGAATCACCAGTAGAAGCGATTCGTAAGAAGAAAGATTCTTCCATGGTGGTTGCACTGAAAATGGTGAAAGATAAGACTGCAGATGCATTTGTGTCAGCCGGAAGTTCGGGAGCGATCCTTGTTGGAGGACAGTTTGTTGTTGGAAGGATCAAAGGAATCAAAAGAGCACCATTAGGTGCAGTTATGCCAACAGCCAAAGGGCCTATGCTGTTAGTTGATGCAGGAGCAAATATGGATGCGAAAGCTGAATACTTACTCCAATTTGCACAGATGGGATCTATCTATATGGAAGATGTTCTTGGAATCAAGAACCCAAGAGTTGGACTTGTCAATGTCGGTGTGGAAGAAGCCAAAGGAAATCAGCTGGTAAAAGAAACAGGTCCATTATTAAAGGAATGTGAAAATATCAATTATATCGGAAGTATCGAAGCAAGAGAAATCCCATACGGTGCAGCGGATGTTGTTGTATGTGATGCATTTGCAGGAAATATCGTTCTGAAACTGGAAGAAGGATTGGCAGCAGTGTTAGTCAGTCAGATCAAAGAAGGAATGATGTCAACATTAAAGAGTAAGATCGGTGCACTATTAGCGAAACCAGCATTAAAGAAGACGTTAAAGAAATTTGATGCTTCTGAATATGGTGGAGCGCCATTACTTGGATTAAATGGATTGGTTGTAAAAGCACATGGATCTTCAAGTGCAAAAGAAATGAAAAATGCGATCATTCAGTGTATCGCATTTGCCGAAGAAGATATTACGCAGAAGATCAAAGACCAGATTGTGAAAGGATAAGAAGAAAATGGATGCAAAAAGTGTGGAAGAATTTCAAGAGCAGATAGGAATTAAATTTCATGAGCCATCCCGACTTTGGAATGCCTTCATTCACAGTTCCTATGCAAATGAACGAAGAATGAGCAAAGATAAGAATAATGAACGTCTCGAATTTTTGGGAGATGCAGTTCTTGAGCTGGTAACAAGTAATTATCTGTATCGCACATACCAGAAAGAATCAGAGGGAAAGTTAAGCAAGATCAGGGCGAGTCTTGTATGTGAGCCGACACTTGCAGGATGTGCAAGAGATATCAACCTTGGGAAATATGTTCTCTTAAGCAAAGGAGAAGATATGACAGGTGGAAGATCAAGAGATTCTATTCTTTCAGACGCATTTGAAGCAGTGATCGGTGCAATCTATTTAGACCAGGGAATTGAGACTGCAACAAAATTTGTTGAAACATATTTATTTAAAGACGTAGAAAATAAAGTTTTATTTTTTGATGCGAAGACAAATCTTCAGGAGATTGTTCAGGGAGAAGGAAAAGGACGATTAAAATATGTGCTTGTTGGAGAAGAAGGTCCAGATCACGCCAAAATCTTTACGGTAGAAGCACGTCTTGGAGAGAATGTGATCGGAACAGGATCAGGACATAGTAAAAAGTCAGCAGAACAGCATGCTGCATTTGAGGCGATCAAACGCCACAAAAAATAACACGAAACAGAGGTGGACATGTATTTAAAAAGTATTGAAGTCAATGGTTTTAAATCTTTTGCCCATAAAATGATTTTTAAATTTGAACATGGAATTACAGGAATCGTAGGACCAAATGGAAGTGGAAAAAGCAATGTTGCGGATGCAGTGCGTTGGGTACTTGGAGAACAAAGAGCGAAGCAGCTTCGTGGTTCTAAAATGGAAGATGTCATTTTTGCTGGTACAGAATTAAGAAAACCAATGGGATCAGCATATGTTGCGATTACTCTAGATAACAGTGATCATAGTCTGCCAATTCAGTTTGAAGAAGTGACGGTTGCCAGAAGAGTATATCGTTCTGGTGAAAGCGAATACCTGATCAATGGAAGTGCCTGCAGGCGAAAAGATATTGTAGAACTTTTTTTTGATACGGGAATTGGAAAAGAAGGTTATTCTATCATTGGACAGGGACAGATCGAACAGATCTTAAGTGGAAAACCGGAAGAGAGAAGAGAATTATTTGATGAAGCAGCAGGAATTGTTAAATACAAGAAAAACAAGCTGGAAACACAAAAATCTTTGGAAATCGAACGTGAGAATCTGGTACGAGTCACAGATATCTTAACGGAATTGGAACGTCAGGTTGGACCGCTTAAGAAACAGTCAGAACGTGCGAGAGAATATCTGTTGTTAAGAGATCAGTTGAAAGATGAAGATGTGAAGTTGTTCCTGCTTGAGAATCAGAATCTTGAGAAGGAATTAAAAGAGCTGGATGAAAAGATAGAAATCGCTCAGCGGGAGATCAATGAGGCAAATCAGACACTTGCCAAAGCAAAAGAGAAATACGGAAAACAAGAAGAGTTTTTGGATCATTTAAAACAGGAAATCGAAACGATCACTGCTCATATTTCTGAAATGAAGCTTACAAAGCAGAAAAAAGAAGGAAAGATTCAGGTTTTAAATGAACAGATCAATACAGAACATATGCGTGAGAGTATGTATCTGGAGTCTAAGGATAAGCTGTATAAAGATCTGAATGAAAAGAAAGCACAGTTAAAGAGATTTGAGGCAGAGACAGAAGAAATTCGTAAGGAATATGAATCTGTCATGGGACAAAAGATACAAAAAGAAAGCGAAGTTGCATTGTATCAGAAGCAGATTCAGGATCTGGAGAGAGAACAAGAAGAGATTGAAATCCGAGTGAATGCTGTCAGAGAAGGCCGTATGCGGGTGGCTGGAGCGATTGAGCGTTCCCAGACAGTGAAAGAACAGCTAAATGTTCGGATCATAGGACTGGATCATCAGATAGAAGAAATAAAACGGCAGATCAATGATCAGGAAAAAGAAAAAGATTCTTCTAGTCAGAAGATCGAAGAGATCAATGAGAAGAAAAAACGATCTGAAATCGAATGTCATAATGCCAAGAGAATCGAAGAAACATTGATAGCGGAACGCCGTCAGATTCAGGAACAGATGGATCAGAAAAGAGAGAAATATCATAGAGTGCGTTCCAACTATGAAACAATGCGGAATATGGCAGAACGTTATGATGGATATGGATTCGGGATCAAGAAGGTGATGGAACAACAGGCTGTGACATCTGGGATCATTGGAGCTGTTGCAGATATCATCAAAGTGGAAGAAAAATACGAAACAGCGATCGAGACAGCTCTGGGTGGAAGTATTCAGAACATTGTAACGGATACGCAGAAAACAGCGAAGAAGATGATCGAATATCTGAAGAAGAATCGTTATGGAAGAGTTACGTTTTTGCCGCTGGATGCAGTGAAGGGAAAAGAATTTGCAAGGAAAGAAATTCTTTTAGAACCAGGGGTGATCGGGGCAGCCAACCAACTTGTGATCTATGATGAAGTATATAAGGATTTATTTGCATCACTGCTTGGACAGATTCTTGTTGTAAAAGATATGGATGCAGGAATTAAAATTGCAAATAAATATCACCACAGTGTAAGGATCGTAACGCTTGATGGAGATTCCTTAAACCGAGGCGGTGCAATGTCTGGAGGTGCTTTTAAGAATAAGAGCAATCTGCTTGGAAGATCCAGAGAAGTTGAAGAATTAAAGAAGAAGCTGGATCGATGGACGAAAGCAATCACAGAAGATGAAGAAAAATATCATGAAAATGAAAAAAAACTCAAAGAATATCAGCAAAATATGATAGACTTAGAGAAAGAGATGCAAGAAATCTCTTTGGAATTAAATACACAGCAGATGTCACAATCTGCGATCAAGCGAAGAAAAGAAGAGCTTGATAATAGGCACGAACAGTTAAGTATACAGAGACAACAACTGGAAGAAGAATTAAGGAATGCGGAAGATGATGCTGACAGACTGCAAGATGAACAGGTAGATCTTGAAAGTGCAAATGAGCAGGATGAAGAAAGGATCAAGGAGATCAGTGAGATACTTGAACATCTTAGAAAACATGCCGAACAGCATGCGATGGAAGTTTCCAAGGTTCATATGCAGTTAAGCAAAGAATCACAGAAGTTAGAATTTCAGGAGAATAATCAGGAGCGAGTAAGATCTGAGATCGAACATCTATCAGAAGAGGTTCAAGAAAATCAGAAAGATACTGGAAGTGTCAATGAGAATGTAAAAGCATTAAAACAGCAGATTGGACATTTAAAAGAATCATGCGAAGCAATGGAACGAAAGATCATAGAAGATCAGAACAGGCATCAGAAGATGCAGGAAGAAGTGAAGGAGAAAGAAGTCCTTTATAAGGATATCCTTAAAGAACGCGAAGAGATGCTTGAACGTATCAGTGGATATGACAAAGAAATGTATCGTCTGGAGAGTCAGAGAGAGAATCGAAAAGGAAAGAAAAAAGAGCTTTTGGATTATATGTGGGAGAATTACGAGATCACATATCATCAGGCAAAACAGAGGATCGATCTGGATGAGACGCAGAGCCTTACAAAGGTTAAGGAAACAATCTCTGAGTTAAAAAATAAGATCAAGAACCTTGGACCAGTTAATATCAATGCAGTCGAAGATTATAAAGAAGTTTCCGAACGTTACGAATTTATGCAGAAACAGCATGAAGATATCGTGACAGCAGAAGCACATCTGACAGGTTTGATGGAAGAACTGGAAGATGCGATGCGCCGTCAGTTTAATGCAAAGTTTAAAGACATCAAACGAGTATTTCAGGAAGTATTCGTGGAATTATTCGGTGGTGGAGAAGCAAGATTGGAACTTACAGATGATGATGTATTAGAATCTGGAATCAGGATCATTGCACAGCCTCCAGGAAAGAAACTTCAGAATATGATGCAGTTATCAGGTGGAGAGAAAGCTTTAACAGCGATTTCATTATTATTTGCGATCCAGAATTTAAAACCATCTCCGTTTTGTCTCCTGGATGAGATTGAAGCGGCATTGGATGATTCAAATGTCACAAGATTTGCAAAGTATCTGCATAAACTTACAAAGGATACACAGTTTATCGTGATCACACATCGAAGAGGAACGATGATGGCAGCAGATGTTTTATATGGGATCACGATGCAGGAAAAAGGTATTTCAACTCAGGTTTCTGTAAATTTGATCGAGAATGATTTAGATGAATAAAAGGAGAATGGCTATGTCAGAGAAAAAAGGATTTTTTAAAAGACTTGCACAGGGATTAAGTAAAACAAGAGATAATATTGCCTCAAGTTTTGACTCTATTTTCAGCGGATTTTCTGGAATAGATGAGGATTTTTATGAAGAGCTGGAAGAGATTTTGATCATGAGTGATATGGGAATTGATACAACAATGAATATCATTGAAGATCTGAAGAAAAAAGTAAAAGAAAATAAGATCAAAGAGCCGGAAGAATGCCGACAGCTTTTAATCGATTCTATTAAGGATCAGATGAGACTGGAAGATAGTGCTTATGATTTTATTGATAAAAAGAGTGTCGTTCTTGTCATTGGAGTAAATGGTGTAGGAAAAACAACATCTGTTGGAAAACTTGCAGCATCATTAAAAGGACAAGGGAAAAAAGTATTACTGGCAGCTGCGGATACATTCCGTGCTGGAGCGATCGAACAGCTCAAAGAATGGTCAAATCGTGCTGGGGTTGATATCATCAGTCAAGCAGAGGGCGCAGATCCTGCGGCTGTTGTATATGATGCGGTAGCAGCAGCAAAAGCAAGAGATGTCGATGTGTTGTTATGTGATACAGCAGGACGACTTCATAATAAGAAGAATCTGATGAATGAGTTAAGCAAGATCAATCGTATCATCCAAAAAGAATACAGTGAAGCTTATTTAGAGACACTGATCGTCTTAGATGGAACAACTGGACAAAATGCCATGGCACAGGCAAAACAGTTTAAAGAAGCAACAGACATTTCAGGAATTATTTTGACGAAATTAGATGGAACAGCAAAAGGCGGAATCGCGATCGCAATCCAGTCAGAACTTGGAATTCCAGTAAAATACATTGGTATTGGGGAACAGGTTGATGATCTTCAGAGATTTGATCCAGATATGTTTGTCAATGCATTATTCGAAAAAGGAGAAGAAAATTAAAATGTTAGAACTAAAAGATTTTGAAGCTGCATATAATAAAGTGCAGGAGGTTGTCCTTCCTACCAAGCTGATCAAAAGTGATTATTTTTCAGATCAGACAGGAAACGATGTTTATCTAAAACCTGAGAACATGCAGTTGACTGGAGCTTACAAGATCCGTGGTGCATATTACAAGATCAGTACATTATCTGAAGAAGAAAAAGCAAAAGGA
>OJNJ01001336.1_pt1 | contig 14107 bp, 12 predicted proteins | sample 1597491 | NCBI WGS metagenome assembly OJNJ01 (sample SAMEA2452132, study PRJEB22498) | human gut metagenome | biome: human feces; feature: human gut; material: feces | place: Australia | collected 2012 | reverse complement strand
CTTGGTGCGTTCATCGTTCAAATCGGCAAGTTCTTTCTGAATATCGGTCAGTTTCTTGCTCGAACCTTCCCGCTTCAAAGCTTCTTTCTCGATCTCGAGCTGCTGAATTTTACGATCCAGCTCATCGATCTCTTCCGGCACGGAATTCATTTCCAAACGCAGTTTAGCCGCAGCCTCGTCCACCAGGTCGATCGCCTTATCCGGCAGATGACGATCCGTAATATAACGTTCTGACATAAGTACTGCTGCCTCAAGTGCTTTCTCTTCGATCACTACTTTATGGTGTGTCTCATACTTTTCTTTCAGACCTTCAAGAATTTTCCGGCACTGTTCCTGCGTTGGTTCTTCCACAGAAACAGGCTGGAAACGCCGTTCCAGGGCTGCATCTTTCTCTATATATTTCCTGTATTCTGCAATCGTAGTTGCACCGATCAGTTGCAATTCTCCTCTGGACAGCGACGGCTTCAGGATACTTGAGGCATCAATCGCACCTTCTGCACCTCCCGCACCGATCATCGTATGGATCTCATCAAGGAACAGAATCACATTTCCACAGGCCTCTACTTCTGAGATCAGGCCTTTCATACGCTCTTCAAACTCACCACGGTACTTTGAACCAGCGATCAGTCCCGGAAGATCCAGACTGTAAATCTTCTTATCTTTCATCTTCTCCGGAACCACACCGGATGCGATTCTCTGTGCTAAACCTTCAATAATTGCTGTCTTACCAACTCCCGGTTCTCCAACCAGACATGGGTTGTTCTTTGTTCTTCTGCTTAATATCTGGATAATTCTTCCTATTTCATTTTCACGTCCAACTACAGGATCAAGTTTGTTCGCCTTTGCCTCGGCTGTTAAATCCCTACCGTACTTTTCCAAAGTAGGTATGGGACTTGCCTGAGCTGCACTTCTGCCCCTCTTTGCAGGCTTAATGTAGTTTTTAACTTCGTTTGCATCTCTATTTGTCAAATTAAGAATATCCACACAAACTTTTTTTAAGTTAATGCCAAAGCTTGCTAATATGCAATGTGCTTCACAATCAGGATCAGCTAATATAGCCAAAAGAATATGTTCAGTTCCTATTTGTGGAATCCCCTGACTTGCAGCTTCCTCAGCAGCTCTGCCAAGTAATACGTGTGCTCTGTTTGAAGGCATTATATTTTTTGCTCTGGTTTTTGAACGTACCCTTGATTTTATTCCCATATCGTCTTCGATTGCGTTAATAATATCCTTGTACATTAAGTTGTAATTATATAAAATATTGGCAGCCACTCCATCTGTAACTTTTGCAATACCTGCCAAAATATGCTCTGTTCCAATGTAATCCATTCCCAAGTCAATTGCCACATCTTTTGCATATCCGATTGCTTCAATTGTCTGTCTGGTAAATCTACTACTTTCCATATGCATCCCTCCATATTAGTCTAGGATTTTAATATACTCTAAAAATGTGTACATTATTTTACGATTTTTTAAATAAAGGGCAATTCTCATGAAAGAATTGCCCTTTAATCTTACGTTAATCTAAATCGATAAATTCGAAATCATCATCATCATCGTCATCGTCATCAAAATCAATTTCTGAATCATCATATGCATCGATTTCTTCTGATTTATTTACCTCTTCAGCACTGTTTTCTGCGCTATCATTAATCTGTTCTGCATCAATAGTAGTTGTATTATCATTTGGAAGTTCCTCTACAGGTTCATCAATTTCCTTTGCTACTTCGTTTGCTATCTCTGCTTCTAAAGCTTTTTCGATATCAACAAGTTCATCTGAATCAATGTCAACTTCCTTTAATTCTTCAACTTCTTCAGGAGCTTCTTTTACTTCTTCCTTTGAAGGTTCAGCAACTTTCTTTGCTTCTGCTTCCTCTTCTTCAATTGATACTCCTGAATCAATATCATCTTCGTCTTTTTTCTTTTTGTTTTCTTTTTTAGCTTTCTTTTCAGCCTTCTTCTGGGCTTTCTTTTCTTTCTTTGGATCTTTTAATTCATCCTCTGAATATGTCTTTTTAATCTTCTTTTCTTTTTTGCTTATGCCTAAATTAATAGATACAAAAATTAAAATAACGATTACTACTGCTAATCCGCATAAAATTTTAATTAAAACATTGTACTTATCAACTAACTGGTTGTACTGTTTCTGTAAATTGTTATATGCCTTAGCCGCTGCTTCTGACTGCTGGTTTGCGTCTGATGATGTTAAATATCTCTGGAAACATTTTTCGTTATCATCGTAGCTGTATAAATTAGTATCACCATTCCAGTTCATTGCATACACAAGATACATACCTTCATCTTCATCAAGTACCCATGCTTTAACTTCCTGATCAATAATTGTAACTTTCTTTTTATCGTAAGCTTTTACAATTCCGTCTACCTTCTTAGGCTGTACAATTGTGTACATTCTGCTCTTTATTTTAATATTGCTCATTGGGTAGAACTTTTTCTGGCTCTTATCATAAATATAAAAACCTGATGTTTCATCACCCTTTAAATAAAAAGCTGTTAATTCCTTAACGTCTCCCTTAATGCAAGTATAACTGTTTCCATTATACTTTGCTGTACTCTTTGAAAATCCTTCAGGAATTTCTGACTTTTTAAATGATTCTGAAATAGTAAATGTATTCTTTCCAACCTTTACTGTAGAATCAGTTGCAGTCTTCTTTGAAGTTTTCTTTTTTTTACTGCTTGGTTCTTTATATGTTGCATCTTCTGCTTCTGTTAACTTCTTTGTGTTCAAAGTATATTTCTGAACAGCTCCTGTTGATGATGTAACATCAACTATTGTTAAGTTATCACCGGTATCCATTATAGTATTGATACCATCTTTTTCTACTGACCACTGTGATGTGCTGTCCTTTGCAGTTGCCTCGATCTTAATTGACTTTACTGTTGACTTAACTGTTAAGTTATATTCGTATGTAGTTGAATTAAAATCTAAAGGCACCTCTGTCTGATTTCCTGAATTGTCAATCGCATAAACCTTTAAATCTGACAAGTCAGTTGTTTCATCAGCGCTAACTGTAAAAATCATTGTAATCATCATAGCAGACATTGCCGCTATCATAATTAACAGGCTTTTTAACTTCTTCATTTTTATTTCCTTTCTTCTCCTGTATTTTATACAAGCTTTTTAATTATTATGCTTCATCAATTGCTTTACCAATATCATTACGCATATATTTATTTTCAAAATCAATAAGTTTTGTTGCTTCGTAAGCGTTTGCTCTTGCCTCTTTTAAGTCTTTACCTTTTGCTGTAACACCAAGAACTCGACCACCATTAGTTACTATTTTTCCATTATCTAATTTTGTTCCTGCATGGAAAACATAATAACCTTCCTTGTTTTCAAACTTCTCAAGACCTTTGATTTCAAATCCTTTTTCGTAAGAAACAGGGTAACCATCACTTGCAAGTACAACACAAACTGCTGCGTTATCTTCAAACTGTAAATCAATCTGATCTAATGTTCCATCAATACAAGCTTCAAATACATCAATAATGTCATTCTTCATTCTTGGAAGAACTACCTGTGCTTCAGGATCACCAAATCTTGCATTGTATTCTAATACTTTTGGTCCATCTTCTGTGAGCATTAAGCCAAAGAAAATAATTCCCTTGAATTCTCTTCCTTCTGACGCCATGGCATCAACTGTAGCCTGGTAAACATATTTCTTACAAAACTCGTCAACTTCTTCTGTATAGAATGGACTTGGTGAAAATGTTCCCATACCCCCTGTGTTAAGTCCCTGGTCGCCATCTTTTGCTCTCTTATGGTCCTGAGCTGATGTCATAATCTTAATTGTTTTTCCATCAACAAAAGAAAGAACTGAAACTTCACGACCTGTCATAAATTCTTCAATAACAATTGTGTTACCTGCATTACCGAATTTTTTGTCTAACATTAATTCCTTAACGCCATCCATTGCTTCTTCTTTTGTATTACAAATTAAAACACCTTTTCCAAGAGCTAATCCGTCAGCCTTTAAAACAATAGGATATTTTGAAGTTTCAAGATACTTCATTGCTTCTTCTGGTGTATCAAAATTTTCATAAGCTGCTGTAGGAATATTATATTTCTTCATTAAGTCCTTTGAAAATGCTTTTGAACCTTCTAATATAGCTGCATTTTCTCTTGGACCAAACACTCTAAGTCCTGCTTCTTCAAACTTATCAACAATTCCTCCAACTAAAGGATCGTCCATACCAACAACTGTTAAATCTATTTCATTATTTTTTGCAAATTCTACTAATTTGTCAAATTCCATTGCACCGATGTTTACACATTCTGCGATTTGTCCTATGCCGGCATTTCCCGGTGCACAATATATTTTGTCCACCTTTGAACTTTTGGCTACTGCTGTTGCAATGGCATGTTCTCTTCCGCCGCTTCCTACAATAAGAACTTTCATTTAAAACTCCTCTCTTTTTGTTTCCCATACGTTTTACAAAAAGCGTATCACGAAAGCACGCTCCCGCTGCTTCCGAAATATATTTTTTGATAAATGTAAACCTAAAAGTGTACTATATTTGTGTTTACAATAAATTGTTTGCAATTGCGTTGATGGCTTGTGGAAGTATTTTCCACTCTGCCTGTTCCATTACACGTTTCTGCAAAATTTCAGGTGTATCGTCAGGTAAAACTTCTACTGCCTTCTGATAAATTATTGGGCCAGTGTCTGTTCCTTCATCTACGAAATGAACTGTAGCTCCTGTAACTTTTACTCCGCGTTCTAATGCTTTTTCATGTACATGTAATCCATAGAAACCATTTCCACAGAAAGATGGTATAAGTGATGGATGTACATTTATAATTTTATTTCTATATTTTGCTATTAATTCCGGTGGTAATACTACTAAGAATCCGGCTAACACAATTAAGTCTAAATTGTATGAATCAATTTTTTCAATTAATGCTTTGTTGAATTCTTCTCTTGTTTCGTAATCTTTTACACAAACACATTCTGCTGCAATGTTGTTTTCTTTTGCTCTTGTTAATGCGTATGCGTCTTTTTTGTTACTTATAACAACTTCTAATGATGCATTAGTTATTGTCTTGTTTTTTACGGCATCAATAATTGCCTGTAAATTAGTTCCACCACCTGAAACTAAAACTCCTACTCTAATCATAATAACCTCTTTTGATTAAATGCTGTTTGTTTCAATTATGTGTCAATTACAACTATCTCAAGCTAATTCAAAACTAATCTGAAATTAATTTAAAGCTCGACTAAAGTTAATTTTAACTTATTTTAAACTAATTCTACGCCCTTTTCGCCTTCAACAACTTCACCTACTACGAAGCACTTTTCTCCTGCTTTTGTGATGGCTTCCATTGTCTTATCTACGTCAGCTTCATCAACAGCTAATAACATACCAATCCCCATGTTATATGTGTTGTACATCATTTCTTCTGCAATATCACCAGTCTTCTGAAGTAATTTAAAGATTGGTGGAATTTCATAAGAATCTTTCTTAACTACTGCCTTAACATTTTCAGGAAGCATTCTTGGAATGTTTTCATAGAAGCCACCACCTGTAATATGGCTGCAACCATGAATCTTAACACCTGCGTCCTTAATTGAGTTAAGGGCTTTTACATATATAATTGTTGGAGCAAGTAAAGCTTCTCCTAAAGTTGTTCCTAATTCATCATAGTATTTGTTAAGTGACTCTTCTGTCATGTCAAATACTTTTCTTACTAATGAGAATCCGTTACTATGTACACCTGATGAAGCAATTCCAATAAGTTTGTCTCCAGGCTTAATGTCTTCTCCTGTAACTAAATCCTTCTTATCTACAACACCTACTGCAAATCCTGCTAAATCATAATCATCTTCAGGCATAAGTCCCGGATGTTCTGCTGTTTCTCCACCGATTAAAGCACATCCTGACTGTTTACAACCTTCAGCAACACCTTTTACAATCTCAGCAATCTTTTCAGGATAGTTTTTACCACATGCAATGTAGTCTAAGAAGAATAATGGTTCTCCACCACCACAAACTATATCGTTTACGCACATAGCTACACAATCAATACCGATTGTATCATGTTTATCTAAAACAAAAGCAAGCTTAATCTTTGTTCCTACGCCGTCTGTTCCTGATACTAAAATTGGTTTTTCCATATTCTTAAAAGCACTCATGTCAAATGCACCGGCAAAACCACCAATACCACCTAAAACTTCAGGTCTTACTGTTTCTTTAATAGAACCTTTAATTAATTCTACTGACTTGTAACCTGCTTCAATATCTACGCCTGCCTTCTTGTAATCCATTTTCTTACTTCCTCCTAAATGTTGATTTAAAATAATAATGTTGTTTAAATAATATTCTTGTTTCAATAATATTCTCTAAGCAATTATGACTTAATGGCTCCAACGCCTTAATCTCTTAATTTATCTCAGAAAATATTACAAGGTTATATAATGCCTTAGTATGCTTTATATCCTACTTCTTTTAATTTAGCGTCTTTTGCTACTACTTCAGATTTCATTTCATCTGCGTAATTTTTTATTTTTTCTAAAAGAGCATCATCTGATGTTGCTAAAATCTGTGCTGCTAAAATACCTGCGTTCTGACCACCGTTAATTGCAACTGTTGCAACAGGTACACCTGATGGCATCTGAACTATTGAATATAAAGAATCAACTCCACCTAAATCTGATGTTTTCATTGGAATTCCAATTACAGGCATTTTAAATAATGCTGCACACATACCAGGTAAATGAGCTGCTTTTCCAGCTCCTGCGATAATAACTTTGATTCCTCTTTCTTCAGCACCCTTTGCCCATTCAAAGAAAATATCAGGTTCTCTATGAGCTGAAATAATTGTCATCTCATATTCAATACCAAATTTTTCCAACATGTCTGCTGCCTTGCTCATGATAGGCATGTCTGAATCACTGCCCATTACAATACCAACTTTTGCCATTTTGCTCTCCTTTTTCTCATAAACTTTGTATAGTTAAATTTATAGTTAAATGCTTGTCATCTAATAAACAACAAGCAAAAATCAACTTTTATTTTATCATAAAACCACTATTTCGAAAAGATAATATAATGTTTATTACAAGATATTTTCTTTATTTTTGTATACATTTTCGTTTAAATGTATTGTTTTCCCTATTAATTTGTTTTCTTTATTTTTAAATTTTATTTAAGTGGTTCATTTAACAATTCGCAACCTGCTAAAACAAATCTGCCATCTCTTATTATGTCAATTTCTTCTCCGTCTTTAGTTACAGCAACAATTTCTCCTAACTCATCATAAGGAATTGTTATATCTGTATGGCAACTGAAATATGCCTTGTCAATATCTGTTTTTCTAAGGGCTGAAACTTCGTTTTCTTTTGCAATAATTTCTTTTCCATTAGGATTGTGAAGTTCCACATCTTCCTCGAAAGAATAGCATGTATCACCTACTGCAAAATGAGGGCCCATTTTTTCAACAATTAATATTGGAAGTTTGTACACTACATCAAACTTATTTGCAATTGCATAAGCTGTAGTATTCGTTCCAATGGCAAACTCTCCAATAGGAAGTGTTTCGTGGTTGTACATTACATTCTCTTTAATGTACTTTTTGTTTTCCTCTTCTGTCTGGAAATTTTTACAGGTATAGTCTGCAATCATTCCATCTTCAAATTTTATTTCTAAATCTTTATATTTCAATTCACCTAAATAAACTTCACTTACATGTAATACACCATTTGTTCCCTTTAGAACAGGTGATGTAAATACTTCACCTAAAGGAATGTTTACGTCGGCAAGACAATTTTCAAAATTAGTTTCTTTTTCAGGATTGTTAAGTTCATGTAGTTTTACATTAATATAGGTTCTGTTATCTCCTTTGCCCACAACCCTTACATAATCTGCTTTGTCTAATTCATCAATTATTTTATTCTGAATTATTTCGTATTTCTCTGAATCAAGTGTATTAATCTTCACTGTTGCATCAAACATTTCCTTAAAGTTGTCGCCAAACTCAGGGATTGGAAAAGCAATAATTGTAAAACTTCTCTGGTCTCCCGGAATATGTTCCTGCACGATTCTCTGGTATTCATTAATATAGCCTGCACTTAATTTCTGCTGTTCCTTTGTTAACTTGTAAGCTTCTTTTTTGCTTTCAGGCTCAAATGGATTTTCACCAAATATTTCTATAACAGCCGGGCCTGCCATCTTTAGTGCCAAATCTTTTCTGTTTTCAAAAGCCTGTTTTGCCACTTCTAACTTGCGCTTAACAAAAGCCTTATCAAGATATAATGCCTCATCAAACTTATGGTCAAACCAATACTGTTTATTGCACATTGTGCTTCCATATCCTAATGGATAAATTATTGGTTTAAGCCCCATTTTTTCAAAATCTAATATTGCTGATTTAATAATCCTCTCAAAACCAATATTATATCTAATATCTACAGTATCCTTAATTGACAAATCTTTCCCTGCAATAACGAAGCCTTTTCTATAGCCTTCTGTGTAAACATGCGCCAAACTATCAATCTCACTTTGGCTCAAGCTGTTAAGATACTGTGCCATTCCAATTTCATTTGCACCAATATGCTCTCCATACATGTACAAATATCTAATGTCATTTAAATCACTGTTCATTACAATATCAACTGCAAAAGTTCTTTTCGGATTAACTCTCCAGTCAACCATGTCATCAACAAAAATTTCTGTATTATCTTTTTCAAATGAATACACAGCCTCTTCTATGCTTCGATATTCTAACTCTTCAGAATTTTCAAAATAATAGAATAGCTCTATAAATAACTCAATTCTTAAAGTTACAATTTCAAGTTCCTGTCTATACACATTGCCAATTAAATCTCTGATTTTTTTGTAAACATAGCACAGAATTCTGCCGTATTCTTCTCCCAGTTCTTCACAGGCAAACTTTGGATTAGCCAAAGATGCTTCATAATTTTCTTTATAAATGTCTTCATAAAGTTCGTAATTTAATTGTTCTAATTGCTCTGTGGTATATTCCTTTAATCTGCCACTTTCAATTTCATCTTTTACAGAATTTAATTTCAAAATAAATTTAGCAACCTTACTAAAATATTCCTGATATTTTTCATTGCTAATATTTTCTGTTGAAATTTCTTTTATTCTTTCAATTGCAATCTCATAACGCTCTCTAACTATATCCATTTCATTCCTCTTTGCTTAGTTTTATTTTTTAATAAGTTGAATTATACATAGATTAAATAAAGTCCTAAAATGAAAATCCATATTACGGCATTTCCTATTGTACCTATGTATGTATATCTTAAAAATCGGTTTCCTTCACTAAAACTCTTTAAACCTACTGCGAACCCCCAGGCTGAAACAATGAGAGAAACAAAAACCATAAGTCCTACGTAAACACCTGCCTTGCCTTTTAACGCTATTGATATTGCCACTGCAAGCACAATTATTAAAAGACTAATAAGGCCCATAGCTGTAGACTTCTTGCCACCTTTTGTATATTTTCTAAGTGGTATATGTTTCTCTGGCTTGTCCCCTTTTTCATCTAATTTTATTTTTTTCTTTTTATCCCAAAATTTTATACTCATATCTTTACTTTTTATAAGCCGGCTTTTATCTAATTAAAAACAAGCTTATATATGTTTCCTTAATTTAGTTAATTTCAAGAAGATATATCCTAATAAACCTCCTATAGTATTAAGAAATATATCATCAACATCAAATGCTCCTACTTTTGTAACTAACTGTGCTGTTTCTATTCCTATACTAAAAAGCATTGCTAAAAATGTAACACTTAAGAAATTTTTAAATACACTTCTTTTTGATACCATTGGAAGTAAAAATCCAAATGGCATAAAACATACAACATTTCCTAAAAGATTAATTATTGTTATATTCCATCCATAAGTATGACGCATATTCCAAAAACGTGTAATCTCTTTAAATAATGTGAGATTATATCGGTACTGATCACTAACCATGGTTCTGTCTAGTGTTTCAGAAAAAAACATAAAATAAAGCGCCAATATCATGTATGCCACAAAAAATATTCTTCCAAAAATGCGAACTTTTCTAGTTGCCTTTGTCACTTTTTTATTCTCCTAATGGATTATTTTGCACCATACTGTGCATAGTATTTGTCAATTGCTTCTTTTATTTCATCATCAATTACAACTTTTCCATTACATTCCTTATTGTAAAGATGCTCTACAACATCAGACATTGTAACAATTGCATTTGTTTCAAATCCATAAAGGTCTTTTACTTCGTCAAGAGCGCACTTCTCTCCACCCTTACCAACTTCCATTCTGTCAAGAGAAACCATAAGACCAACAATTGTCACATCTGCTGCACCTTTTACCTTTGGAACTGTTTCTTCCATTGACTTACCTGAAGTTGTAACATCTTCAATCATTACTACTCTGTCACCATCTTTTAAATTGCTACCAAGGAAGTTTCCTTTGTCTGCACCATGGTCCTTTTCTTCTTTTCTGTCTGAACAATAACGGATTTCTTTTCCATATAATTCATTAAAAGCAATTGCTGTTACAACTGCAAGTGGAATTCCCTTGTATGCAGGTCCGAAAAGCACATCAAAGTCATCACCATATCTGTCATGAATTGCCTTTGCATAATACTGACCTAATCTGTGAAGCTGTGAACCTGTTACATAGGCTCCTGCATTCATGAAAAATGGAGACTTTCTACCACTCTTAAGTGTAAACTCTCCAAATTTTAAAACATCACTTTCTACCATAAATTCTATAAATTCCTTCTTATATGCTTCCATTATATTAATTTCTCCTTTATCTTTAGGCTCTTTGACCTTTTTATTTCAACTTATCTGATATCTTCTGCTAATTTTGATATAATTTTCTCAATTTAGCATTAGCCAATATATCTTTTTTATCTTACCACGAAAAGCTAAGTTTCACAATGCGTTAAAAATTGTATTTTTTCTAATAAACAAAAAGGAACCATAAAACTTATTTGTCTTACAGTTCTTTTTTTACTTTATTATATGTAATTATTTAATTTTCTTTATATCCTCGCCATTTGTTTCACCAATTATAAAATGTGGCCTTTTCTTAACTTCCATGTATGTTTTTGACAAATACTGTCCCATAATGCCCATACAGAAAAGTTGAATTCCACCGATAAAAGTAATTATGCAGGCAAGTGATGGCCAACCGTCTACGGGATCACCCCATATTGCTTTTCTAACTACAATTAAAACAATTGCAATAAAAGAAACAAATGTAAACAGTAATCCTATAACTGATGCGATTTGTAGTGGTGCATTGGAGAAGTTGAAAATTCCGTCAAGTGAATATTTAAATAATTTCCAAAAATTCCACTTTGTTTCTCCTGCTGCTCTCTCAACATTTTCAAATGGTAACCACTTTGTCTTAAAGCCAATCCAACCAAAAATTCCTTTTGAAAATCTGTTCTGTTCTCCCATTGCCACAATGGCATCCACCATTTCTCTTTTCATTAATCTAAAATCTCTTGCTCCGTCCACTACGTCAGCATCAGAAATTTTGTTGATTAATTTGTAAAATTGGCGGGCGAAAAAAGAACGGATTTTTGGTTCTCCCTGTCTTGTAACTCTTCTTGTTGCAACACTGTCATATTCACCGCTTTCAAGGTAAGTTACCATTTCAGGTAAAAGTGCCGGTGGGTCCTGCATGTCCGCATCCATAACCGCAACATAATCACCTGCTGCATTGCAAAAACCTGCATACATTGCAGCTTCTTTTCCAAAGTTTTTGGAAAATGATAAATACACAACTCTGTCATCTTCCTTAGCCATCATCTTTAATATTTCAAGAGTTTTGTCCTTTGAGCCATCATTTACAAACAAAAATTCAAAATCATATTTTGGCATTTTGCCCGTAACTTTTTTCAATTCTTCATGTAATATTCCAAGTACTTCTTCTTCGTTATAGCATGGAATTATTAAAGATATTTTTTTCTTTTTAATTTCATTTTTCTTTTCGATTTTATTTTTTTCTTTTATTTCTTCCATTTCAAGCCCTTCCATTTTCTTTTTGATTAATTGTATAATTTAATTCTTAATTTTTTCTTATTTTTTTATTATTTCTTTATTATTTTTCCTTATTATTTTCTTGTTTTTGTTTTCTTTTTTTCTTTTGCAATTATTTTACTAAGCCAATAAGACTATTAATGTCTTCAACGTTATGGCGTTTCATGTAGTCTTCAATTCCCTCAATTACATCAATTGTTGTATGCGGATTATTAAAATTAGCTGTTCCAACAGATACTGCTGTAGCTCCTGCTAAAATAAATTCCATTGCATCTTTTGCATTTGCAATTCCACCCATACCGATAATTGGAACCTTAACTGCATTTGCCACCTGATATACCATTCTTACGGCAACCGGCTTAATGGCCGGGCCTGATAAACCACCTGTCTTGTTAGCCAAAACAAATTTCTGTCTTTCAACATCGATTTGCATACCTGTTAATGTATTAATCAAAGATAGTGCATCTGCTCCACCGGCTTCTGCCGCTTTTGCCATTTCTGTAATATCAGTTACATTTGGGCTAAGTTTCATAATAACAGGCTGTTTAGCAACTTTCTTTACTTCCTTTGTAATAGCTTCAACAGCTTTTGGATCCTGGCCAAAAGCAATTCCACCATGTTTTACGTTTGGACAGGAAATATTGATCTCCAGCATATCTACCGGCTCATCTCCCAGACGTTCTACTACATCAATGTAATCTTCTGTGGTCTTTCCACACACATTGACTACGATCTTTGTATCATATTTCTTTAAAAATGGAATATCTCTCTTTGCGAATACATCAATCCCCGGGTTCTGCAGACCAATGGCATTGATCATGCCGCCGTAGGTCTCAGCGATCCTTGGTGTTGGATTTCCCGGCCATGGCACATTTGCCACACCTTTTGTAACAACAGCACCAAGACGGCTTAAGTCAACAAATTCGCTGTATTCCATACCGGAACCAAAGGTGCCGGACGCTTCCATAACCGGATTTTTAAATTCCACTCCGGCGATCTTTACACTCATATTCATAATTCGGTCCTGCCTCCTGCTTTCTCACATGTCCGCCCGTTTTGATCCGGGCAATTTTTACTGTACTTTACAGTTCAATGTCTTCTGCCAGGAATACGGGGCCATCCTTACAGATACGCTTGTTATGTACCTGGGAATGTTCGTCCACATCCTTTGTCTGGCAGGTGCATGCCAGACAGGCACCAATGCCGCAGGCCATTTTCTCTTCCAGGGATAAGTAGCAGAGGATGCCTTTTTCCTGGCTGTATGCCTTTAAGGCACGAAGCATAGGAGTCGGTCCACAGGCATAGATCATATCTGCTTCCAGAGCATTTTCACGGATTGCGTCCATAACATTTCCCTTTGTTCCGACACTTCCATCTTCTGTGGAAATATAAAGTTCTCCGCTCTGCTCGAACTCTTCCTTAAGGAATGTCTGTGCGTCGCGGTATCCTACTACGATCTGTTTCTTCTCGCAGTCCATCTGTTTCGCCAGTTCAAGGATCGGCGGTACACCGATTCCTCCGCCCATCAGAAATACTTTCTTTCCTTCAGCCTTCTCGTATGGGAATCCATTTCCAAGAGGTCCGATCACCGGAATGATATCTCCTGCTTTCAGCTTAGAAAATTCTTCTGTTCCTGTCTTCGGTCCTGTCACACGATAAACAACACGAAGTCTTCCGTTCTCTTTATCAATCTCACAGATACTGATCGGACGCGGAAGTAATTTACTTCCATCTGTTGTATACATAGAAATAAACTGTCCAGGTCTGGCGCTCTGCGCTGCCTCTGTATGAATCCACATACTGAAAATCCCATCAGCAATCTGCTCCTGAGAAACAACCATTGCCTGTTCTTTTTTCTTATCCGCCATCTTATCTTGCCTCCAATGCGCCTCTAATATCAGCAACCATGTCCTCTACTGCTGCTCTGGATGCATCGCCAAAATTCTCTGCTCCGAATTTTGCATATGCTTCCTGTTTGTAAGCGGCAATGATACCTCTGGAAGAATTGGCAATTGCACCCAGACCGTCTTCATTGAAGAAATGAACCAGGTATTTTCCTTTTCCGCCCTGCGCACCGTA
>OJNJ01001322.1_pt1 | contig 14198 bp, 10 predicted proteins | sample 1597491 | NCBI WGS metagenome assembly OJNJ01 (sample SAMEA2452132, study PRJEB22498) | human gut metagenome | biome: human feces; feature: human gut; material: feces | place: Australia | collected 2012 | reverse complement strand
AGTAAAAACAATTCTGACAATTTCATAATACTACATAGTTAACGTGCATATGTAACAACTCAGCATCTGGAAACACTTAGCGGTTTCCCAAATAAATTCATCGAAAGAACAAATATAGGCTAAAAATTCCAATTAATTTATAACTTTGCCGCAAAAAGCGACAATGAGCTATACGACTTATCTCTTTGACTTTGACTACACGCTTGCAGATTCTTCTCGCGGCATCGTTACCTGTTTCCGTAATGTGCTCAATCAACATGGTTATACAGATGTAACCGATGAAGATATTAAACGTACCATCGGAAAAACTTTGGAAGAATCTTTCTCCATCCTGACAGGTGTGACAGATGAAGACCAACTGGCTGGTTTTAAGAGTGAATACAGAAAGGAAGCGGATACCCACATGACAATAAACACCGTACTCTTTCTGGAAACCAAATCCGTGCTGCTTGCACTGAAAGATGCAGGTGCATTCATCGGTATCATCTCCACCAAATACCGCTATCGCATAAAGGAAATGCTTGATCAACACTTCCCCGGCAGTTTCTTCAACATTATTGTTGGCGGAGAAGATGTACAAACAGCCAAGCCTTCACCCGAAGGGTTGCTGCTTGCCATCAAACAGTTGCACGTCACCAAGGCAGAAACCCTCTACATTGGCGATAGTACAGTGGACGCTGCCACAGCCAAAGCAGCAGGTGTGGACTTTGCCGGTGTAACCCATGGAGTAACTACCGCCGAAGAATTAAGTAAATATCCGCATTGGAAAATTATGAACTCACTGGAAGAACTCTTGGAAGCAGATGAACAACCACCCCATCCGGTTGTCAATCCACCTTCCGTTCCGGTTATTGCCCCACGTCCCACTCCTCACAGAAAGAAAATGATCAATATCTGGCAAATATTAATCCTGGCAGTGCTACTATGGTTATCTTTTGAAGAAGGAGAAGATAGCAATGTCTTTATGTGGGCTTTCATTCTGGTGCTTTGGTATATCCTTACCAAACGCAGGATTCTGCCAAATCGAATATTAAACTCTTCGTGGTGGCTTCCCTGTAAGATACGCCTTCGCGCCCTACACATCAAAATGGTACAAGGAAAGAAAACACCGCCCATCAGTGAAGAAAGTAATATTTGCCTGAATTGTGATACCGTCTATACAGGTAGCTATTGCAACCGTTGCGGTCAAAGCCGGAATACTCCACGCTACCGTTTTAGTAATGCATTTAGAAATATATTAGGTGGATTCACTAATATTGATAATGGTTTCGGCCGTACCCTTCTGGATCTGCTCTATCGCCCGGGATACATGATCAGAGACTTCATTGCTGGCAAACGAATTTTATATTTCCGTCCCTTCCAAACATTATTTGTGCTTGCCGCCCTTTACATAATGGCCGTGCAACTGGTAGACCCTGAAGCCCTGAAAGAAAAGAAGGAAAAATCACAGGAAGTCCAAAGACAAGAAATACTTGCTGCACGTGAACAACTACAAAAACGAATAGAGGGAACAGAAAACTCACACACCAAAGATGTTCTGAACCAGGCCATAAAAGGCTTGAACAAGAAACTGGAAAATCTGGGAACAGAGGATTCTACGGAAATCCGGAAGAATAATCTAATAGTCACACGCGAACTTTTACAAAAACAGATGAAAAAGGCTAAAGAACCAGCCCAAAAGGAAGTTCTGACTCAAACGATAAAAGAGCTGAATTTGGATCTGGAAAAACTGGAAGCCAAAAGCTCTTTTAAAAAAGACAATATCACCATAAAAATAAATGGTGATGAAGATGACGAACTCATAGACGAATTGTTGAAAGATGGATCCTCAGCATTTGATAAACTTGAAAAAGTCATCCACAACACACCTTTCCTGGAAAAAGTATGGAACTTACTGAAAAGCTGGGGACATGGCAACAAGGCATTCCGCATCATTGCCACGTTACCTCTTTTTGCTCTGGCAACGCTCATGGCTTTCCGTCGTAAAAAGAACAAACTGCGCTATAATCTGACAGAACATGTATTTATACAGGCTTATATCGCTTGCCAGATACTCTTGCTCAGCATCATTGTGCTTCCTTTCAACGGCAGTGCACAGGTAGACGATTTATATGAATTGCCCATATTATTCATCTTTGCCCTCTTTTGCCTGGATTACAAGCAACTGTATGGATACACGTGGTGGAGAAGTTTCTGGACCACAGTACTTATGTTCTTCTACAGTTTAATATTGCTTATTATCTTTGCTATTATTGTAGTAGCCCTGATAGTTGCGGCGGTCTATATACTAAAACCTCTTTTATAATTCATTAAAACCCTCAACCATTTAATTATATACCAATAGTCCGAGCCCTACTTGAAGCGTACCAACTCCGTACCTTCTTCAGTTAGAGGTACCTTTATACGGAGAAGGCACGGACTTGGTACAATTTTGGTATGGGGATAGTATACAATAAGTTCTTCCTGACAGATTTAGCAAATCTAATACTTAAAAAAAGAAGAAGAAACGTTTGTCTGTTCCAAATAAAAGAAGTACTTTTGTGCCCGATTATTCCGCACCGGGTTCGACAAAGTGCTTTCTAAGTGATTAGAGACCACCCGACGGAGCTAACTTATACATTATATATAAGAAATGTACGCAATTGTAGAAATCAACGGTCAGCAATTTAAAGCAGAAGCTGGCAAAAAGCTGTTTGTACACCACATCCAGAATGCAGAAAACGGTACAACAGTAGAATTTGACAAAGTTCTTTTGGTAGACAAAGAAGGTGCTATCACCGTAGGTGCTCCCACCGTAGAAGGTGCAAAAGTAGTTTGCCAGATTGTATCAAGCCTGGTAAAAGGTGACAAAGTTCTCATTTTCCACAAGAAAAGAAGAAAAGGTCATCGCAAGTTGAACGGTCACCGTCAACAATTCACAGAGTTAACAATCACAGAAGTAGTAGCTTAATCAATTTAAAACAGTAAGAAGAAATGGCACATAAAAAAGGTGTCGGTAGTTCTAAGAACGGCCGCGAATCACAGAGCAAGAGATTAGGCGTTAAGATATTTGGTGGCGAAGTTTGCAAAGCTGGTAACATCATCGTTCGTCAAAGAGGTACTGAATTCCACCCGGGTAACAACATCGGTATGGGTAAAGACCACACTCTTTTCGCTTTAGTAGACGGAACTGTACAGTTCAAAGTAACCAAGGAAGACAGACGTTATGTATCTGTAATCCCCGCTGAAAACGCAGAAGCGTAAGTTTCAGAATAAAAAATAAAGAAAAGGGATGTAATCCAATGGATTGCATCCCTTTCTTTTTATAACAAAAACAACACCTTATTTGTTTTTTACTTATCTTTGTGCTCTCAAATCAAGATTTTAATCAAAACAAAGTATCAAGATATGCTTACCATCAAACAAATTACAGAAAACACCGACGCGGTGATCCGCGGACTGGAAAAGAAGCATTTCAAAAATGCTAAAGAGACAATAGACCAAGTAATTGCCTTTAACGACAAAAGACGTAGCACACAGTCTGTATTAGATAATAACCTCTCTGAAGTGAACTCTATTTCCAAATCTATCGGACAACTGATGAAGGAAGGAAAGAAAGAGGAAGCTGAAACTGCCAAAAGTCGTGTAGCCGAGCTAAAAGAAACTAACAAGACTTTGCAGGCTGAAATGGATCAGGCCGCCGAAGATATGCAGAATCTACTCTATACTATCCCTAATGTACCTTATGATGAAGTACCCGAAGGTGTAGGCGCTGAAGATAATGTAGTAGAGAAAATGGGTGGCATGGAGACCGAACTTCCCAAAGATGCACTGCCTCATTGGGAACTGACGAAGAAATATGATTTGATAGACTTCGACTTGGGCGTAAAAATCACAGGAGCCGGATTCCCGGTTTACAAAGGAAAAGGTGCACAGTTGCAACGCGCACTGATCAACTTCTTCCTGGACGAAGCCCGCAAGGCTGGCTATCTGGAAATCATGCCTCCGACAGTGGTAAATGCAGCTTCTGGTTACGGAACAGGCCAGTTGCCCGATAAGGAAGGTCAGATGTACCATTGTGAAGTAGACGATTTATATCTCATTCCGACAGCTGAAGTTCCCGTAACAAATATCTATCGTGATGTGATTCTAGAAGAAAAGCAACTTCCGATCAAGAACTGTGCTTACACGCAGTGTTTCCGTCGCGAAGCCGGATCTTACGGTAAAGATGTGCGCGGTTTGAATCGTCTGCACGAATTTTCTAAAGTAGAATTGGTACGCATTGATAAGCCGGAACATTCCAAACAGTCTCACAAAGAGATGCTGGACCATGTAGAAGGATTGTTGCAGAAACTGGAATTGCCATATCGCATCCTTCGCCTGTGTGGCGGCGACATGAGCTTTACAGCCGCCCTTTGCTTCGACTTCGAGGTTTATTCCGAGGCACAGAAGCGTTGGCTGGAAGTAAGTTCCGTTTCTAACTTCGATACTTATCAGGCTAATCGCTTGAAATGCCGTTACCGCAGTGGAGAAAAGAAAACAGAACTTTGCCATACATTGAACGGATCTGCATTGGCATTACCACGTATCGTTGCCGCTTTACTGGAAAACAATCAAACTCCGGAAGGTATCCGTATCCCAAAGGCACTGGTGCCGTATACGGGTTTTGAAATGATTGACTAAAAATAACTGCGCTATACTGGCAGGCAAATAATGATTCGCTCTTACACAGGTAACCTCAGACGTTTATACTATTACGTCGATATGGCCTGGTAGGAGCGAATTATCATTCGCCCACATCAGTTACACAGCTTTTTAGAAGAAACTTTCTTTGTTTTTACCAAATAACCCGTATCTTTGCAATCCGTAACATTCTGAAAGTAATTACGTAATTATACCAACAAATTTTATAGATAATGAACAAAATCATTAGCAAAGAACATTTTTCTGAAAAGGTTTTTAAATTAGAGATTGAGGCACCTTTAATAGCCCGTTCACGTAAGGCAGGACACTTCGTCATTGTACGTGTAGGCGAAAAAGGCGAACGTATGCCATTGACAATTGCAGCGGCTGACACCGTACGCGGTACTATCACTTTGGTAGTACAGGAAGTTGGCCTCTCCTCTACCCGCCTTTGCGAACTGAATGAGGGCGATTACATCACCGATGTGGTAGGTCCGTTGGGACAAGCTACTCATATTGAAAACTTCGGAACAGTGGTTTGTGCAGGTGGTGGTGTAGGCGTAGCTCCCATGCTCCCTATCGTACAGGCTTTAAAAGCTGCCGGTAACCGCGTGATCGCCGTACTTGCCGGACGTAGTAAAGAGCTGATTATCCTTGAAAAAGAAATGCGTGAAAGCGCAGACGAGGTCATCATTACGACCGATGATGGTTCATACGGACGCAAAGGATTGGTAACCGAAGGCGTTGAGGAAGTCATTAAACGGGAGAAAGTGGACAAATGTTTTGCCATCGGCCCCGCCATCATGATGAAATTTGTTTGTTTGCTGACTAAGAAATATGAAATACCGACCGATGTTTCGCTGAATACGATCATGGTGGATGGTACAGGTATGTGCGGTGCTTGCCGCATCACCATCGGCGGAAAGACCAAATTCGTTTGTGTAGACGGCCCGGAATTTGATGGTCATCAGGTAGACTTCGACGAGATGTTGAAGCGCATGGGTGCTTTCAAGAGCATCGAACGCGAGGAAATGCACAAACTTGAAGAAGGCGAATCTTGCAAAGTTATACCGGAATCTGCACAGGAAGTAGACGAGAAAAGTCGTAATGCCGCATGGCGTTTGGAACTTCGCAAGGCAATGAAACCCAAAGAACGTACCGCTATTCCGCGTGTTGAAATGAACGAACTCGATCCGGAATACCGCTCACATAGTCGCAAAGAGGAAGTAAATCAGGGGCTGACAGAGGAACAAGCCCTGACGGAAGCTAAGCGTTGCCTCGATTGCGCAAACCCAGGTTGCATGGAAGGTTGTCCCGTAGGTATTGATATTCCTCGTTTCATCAAAAACATTGAACGCGGAGAAATACTTGAAGCTGCCAAGACGCTGAAAGAAACCAGTGCCCTGCCTGCTGTTTGCGGTCGTGTTTGCCCGCAGGAAAAACAGTGCGAGTCAAAATGTATCCACCTGAAAATGAAAGAAAAGCCGGTAGCTATCGGCTATCTGGAACGATTCGCCGCTGACTATGAGCGTGAAAGCGGACAAATCTCCATACCGGAGATCAAAGAAAAGAATGGTATTAAGATTGCCGTCATTGGCTCCGGACCTGCCGGACTTTCTTTTGCCGGAGATATGGCTAAATATGGTTACGATGTTACTGTCTTCGAAGCGCTTCACGAGATAGGTGGTGTACTGAAATATGGTATCCCCGAATTCCGTTTACCGAACAAAGTGGTGGATGTGGAGATTGACAATCTTGCCAAGATGGGGGTTAACTTCATTAAAGACTGTATCATAGGTAAGACTATCAGTGTGGAACAGTTGGAAGAAGAAGGTTTCAAAGGTGTATTCGTAGCATCCGGTGCCGGATTGCCTAACTTTATGAATATCCCGGGAGAGAACTCTATCAATATTTTGTCATCCAATGAATACCTGACGCGTGTCAACCTGATGGATGCAGCAAGTGAAGATTCTGATACTCCGGTACCTTTCGGTAAAAATGTAGCCGTTATCGGTGGCGGAAACACAGCTATGGACTCAGTACGTACTGCACGCCGTTTGGGTGCCGAACGTGCTATGATTATCTACCGTCGTTCCGAAGAGGAAATGCCTGCACGTATCGAAGAGGTAAAACATGCAAAAGAAGAAGGTGTTGAGTTCCTCACACTGCATAACCCTATCGAATACATTGCCGACGAACTGGGAAAAGTGAAACAAGTCATTCTGCAAAAAATGGAACTTGGCGAACCGGATGCTTCCGGACGCCGTAGCCCTGTAGCAATCCCAGGTGCAACAGAAACTATTGATATAGACCTAGCTATCGTCAGCGTCGGAGTTTCTCCTAATCCGATTGTACCTTCTTCCATTCCGGGACTGGAAATGGGACGCAAAGGCACGATTGCAGTAAATGAGAACATGCAGTCGTCTATTCCGACCATTTATGCCGGTGGTGATATTGTTCGTGGTGGTGCTACCGTTATTCTTGCTATGGGCGACGGACGAAAAGCCGCTGCTGCTATGCATGAGCAACTGAGCAAATAAGCAGAATTTGTCAAGAGCAAGTTTACATAACATTAACAAAGCGGGAAGATTTCGGTCTTTCCGCTTTTCTTTTTCCAAAATAGATGATCTGTTTACTCCGATTACATCATTCATTTGCCCTAAACAGATGGTATGTTTCGAGCGATTACATGGTATATTATGAACCCAAACATAGTATCTTCTGATAAACCCTACATACAGGCACAAAAAAAAGAGGGGCAACTTGCGTCACTCCTCTTACTATCTTCGTTCCCGAAACTAAATCAGGATTACATGGACAAAGATACGGAATCAAACAGCTAAAGTCAAGTTTTTCACCGTTTTTCTTCCCGTTTATTTCACCACTTTGTTCGTTGCCGGATCAGGGAAAATCACCGACGGCTTGAACGATTTGGCTTCTTCAAAATCCATCAAAGCATACGACATAATAATGATGATATCGTCCGGCTGCACCTTACGGGCTGCCGCACCATTCAGACATATTTTGCCCGAACCACGTTCACCTTTAATAATATAGGTTTCAAAACGTTCGCCATTATTGTTGTCGGCTATGTACACTTTTTCACCGGCAATCATATTGGCCGCATCCAGCAAGTCCTCGTCAATCGTAATGCTTCCCATATAATTGAGGTTAGCTTCTGTGACACGAGCGCAATGGATTTTCGACTTCAGCACTTCAATCATCATAAGGTCTGATCTCTCTTTTTAGGTTTATTACTTTTTATACTTAATGTTGTCAATCAAGCGAACCTCACCACAGAATACTGTAATGCAACCTACAGCATACGCCGTATCTTCCCAATTGGCTATTTTCTGCAACGTGTTGCCATCCACCAGTTCAAAGTATTCCAGACGCAAACCGGGAGCGGCCGCAATAGTATCTTCTACAAACTTCTGAGTCTCAGCAACTGTATGAGAAGTCGCAAAGGTACGACTTTCAAATAATGTTTGCGATATTTTTAAAGCATTTTTGCGTTCTTCAGCAGATAAACGTGCGTTACGACTACTCAGAGCCAGCCCATCCTCTTCACGTATAATAGGGCAACCCACTATTTCCAACGAATAATTCATCCGACGCACCATCTCACGAATGATAGCCAACTGCTGGAAATCTTTCTCTCCGAAGTAAGCGCGGTCCGGCTTCACTGCATCAAACAGCTTGCTCACAATCTGGCAAACACCATTGAAATGTCCCGGACGAAACGCACCTTCCATCACCGTATCCAACGGCGCATAGCTAAACTGGCGCGTATCCGGTTCGGGATACATCTCCGCAACCGAAGGAGCGAATACAAACGCAGCACCGCAAGCTTCCAACAAAGCACAATCGGCATCCAGCGTACGGGGATATTTCTCTAAATCGTTCTTGTCGTTAAACTGTGTCGGGTTTACAAAAACACTCACTACCGCAGCATCATTTTCAGCAACACAACGTTTCACCAATGACGCATGACCGGCATGCAGGGCACCCATTGTAGGCACCAATCCTACCTTTTTACCTTGGGCCCGTAAATCCGAAAGTCCGGCCTGCAAGTCCTTGATAGTATGTACTATTTCCATTTTTATAGGTTATATAATAACTTAGTTGTTCGCAAAAGCGGTGCAAAATAAACTATTATTTAGCATATAAAGAAGAAATATCGCAAATTAATGCAAAAGTTCTACTTAAGCAGCACTCCTCTTTGAGACAAAGCATCACTGATTAACAAGCAGTTAACAATTCATAAGGAATTATAGAGTCGCCTTATTTGCTCAAGTGCCCGATTTTTTTTATATCTTTGCAGAATAATTGAGAACATTGTTATTATGACAAAGGCGAATAAGGTTTTATTTATTACCCAAGAGATTACTCCTTACGTACCAGAATCCGAAATGTCCCTTGTAGGCAGAAACCTACCTCAAGCAATCCAGGAAAAAGGCAGAGAAATTAGAACATTCATGCCTAAATGGGGGAATATCAATGAGCGCAGAAACCAATTGCACGAAGTGATACGCCTCTCCGGTATGAATCTGATTATTGACGATACCGACCACCCCCTTATTATTAAAGTTGCTTCCATTCAATCTGCCCGCATGCAGGTATATTTCATCGACAACGATGATTATTTCCAGAATCGCTTGCAGGCTGCTGATGAGAATGGCGTGGAATATGGAGATAATGACAGCCGTGCTATATTCTATGCACGCGGTGTACTGGAGACGGTAAAGAAGTTACGCTGGTGCCCGGATATCATCCATTGTCATGGCTGGATGACTGCCTTAGCTCCTTTGTATATCAAGAAAGCATATAAGGACGAGCCTTCATTCCGTGACGCTAAAGTAGTATTTTCTGTTTTTGAAGATGACTTCAAAGAATCATTCAATGCTGATTTTGTAAACAGATTGGTATTGAAAGGCGTTACAAAAAAAGATATGGCTCATCTGAAAGCTCCTGTAGACTATGCTACGCTGTGTAAACTGGCTATCGATTATTCGGATGGAGTAATTCAGCAAAGTGAAAATGTTAACGAAGAGGTTATGGAATATGCCCGCCAGGCAGGAAAACCGATTTTAGAATATCAAACTCCCGAAACATTTGCCGAGGCTTGTAATGAGTTCTACGATAAAGTGTGGGAAACAGAACAAAAATAAACAAGATAACAAAGAAAACTATGAAAGTTAAGTACTTAGGAGCATTGCTTTTAGCAGCAACCCTTACTTTCTTTGGTTGCGATGATAATACCGGAACGTTAGGAATAGGAATGTTACCCGGATCTGACGGTATTAGCGCACATACGACAACATTCGATGTGACTACACGTTCTGTGGTTGCTGATTCTGTATTTGCAAAAACCAGTACCGGATATGTAGGCCGTTTTACAGATCCTCAATTCGGGTATTACGAAGCCAGCTTCCTGACGGAATTGAACTGTATAGATGACTTCAGTTTTCCTGAGAAGTATGATTTTGATAAGAAAACCGGTATTTTGACTGATGATACAGTAGCAGGCGTACGTTTAGTTGTTTTCTACTCTACATGGTTCGGTGACTCTCTGAATGCCTGCCGTATGAGTGCATATGAATTGGACAAAAAATTAGAGCGTAACCGTTATACCAATATCAAGCCGACAGATTATTATGACTGGCTGAATCCTACAAAGTCATTATTGGGTCGCAGAGCCTATACAGCTTATGATACAAGCGTAACGGATGAAGAAAGGAACGAAACCGATAGTAATGGTAACAAAACATACTATCCAAGTGTTATTTTCACACTCGACAAGGACAAATTTGGAAATGATTGGATTGATCTTTGCCAGAGTCATCCCGAATATTTCAAGAACTCCGATGCTTTCATTGAAAATGTATTCAAAGGTGTATATATAAAAAGCGATTATGGAGACGGAACCGTACTTTACGTAGACCGTGTAGACTTACAAATGAAATATCAGTACTATGTATTGAATGATACTACCAAAGTACCTTATAAACGTAAACAGGAAGGTTTCGAAGGTCAGGATTCTACAGCTTATAGATGGCAAACTGAATTTGCTTCTACAAAAGAAGTTATTCAAGCTAATCAATTCCTCAATTCTGATAAAATTGCAGAGCTTGCCAAGATAGAAGATTGGACATACATCAAATCTCCTGCCGGAATTTTCACAGAAGCAATTTTGCCATATGACGAAATCTATGAAAAGTTATCTAATGATACGCTTAATGCCGTAAAACTGACTTTCACTAATTACAATGAAAAAAGTGATTATGAATTCAGTATGAGTGCTCCAAGTGAGGTTTTATTGTTACGTAAAGTAGAATTCAAGAGTTTCTTTGAAGAAAACAAGTTACCGGACAATGTCACTTCCTTTACAGTGGCACATAATAATGTAACAACTAACCAATATACATTTAATAATATTGCCCGTTTGGTTACAACCTGCATCAAAGGAAAGGATGCTGCAAAGAAAAAAGCAAAAGAAGAAGCTGGCAGTGCTTGGACTGATGAGAAAGATAAACAATGGGAAGAAGACTGGAAAACAGTATACCTGATCCCTGTTACAATCAGTTACGATACAAGTAACAACACTAAAACAATGACTGGCATCCAGAATGACTTGAGACCAGGATATGCTAAACTGAAAGGTGGCCCGGCTAAAGCTTCGAACGGTGAACTAAATAATCCACTAAAGTTAGAAGTAACTTATACCACATTTAATAAGTAAGCTTTTTCCCAAAAGTATATCAATAAAAAAGCCTTTCGCTCATTTGAACGGAAGGCTTTTTTATTGATATACTTCTAAAAGAAGTAACTACTTAGTAACTTCTTTCTTGATCGCTTTCTTTGCAGCCGGTTTCTTTGCTGCCGGGGCTTTAGTTTTAGCAGTTGTTGCTTTGACAGCCTTTGCCGGAACGGCTTTTCCTTTTTCCAGTTTAGTCTGTAATTGTTCTAATTCCTTATGCAATTCATCAATTTCATCACCTTGGTTCTTAATAGTCGTCAACAAGGCATTCAGTTCCTCATTGTCTATATCCATTGGATAAAGCGACTCTACCCGTTTGATGAAATCACCCAAAACATTCATATAGTTGGTGAAAGCATCATACGGAGATTCATAAATACCCCTATTCAAGCCTACACCACTATTTTTCGTAGTCATAAAGCGAAAGTTATTACTTGCCTGCAAATAATCCCAATCCTGCTTGATACGACGGTCATCAGACAAATGGATACGTTCAGCAATGCTATATAGTTTATTGAAAGCCTCGCGTTGCATGCTGTTACCCAACCAGCAACTGGTATCTCTTTCCTCATCGACCCAAGACATAGGATATGGCACATCCAGTTGGGATACCGATTTCAATTTACTGATAATCTCTGTTGGCGTAGAGAATGTAATACCTTTATCTTTTGCACAAGCAGGCAACGCCTTCAGGAATTCCAAAATATTGGATGAAAGTGGCTGGGACATTCCCAAAGCACTCAGTTCCATAAAGATATTGATAACCTGTTCTTCCTGTGGCAAAGCATCAATCCAGCCAATATATTTATCTGCAAACAACGGATACTCACTCCATTCCGAATTAGAAAAACGCAAACTTATATCATCTGAAAGTTTAAAATCACGCAGCAACAATTTCAGGTTGGGATTATGACTGCAATGATATACATAGTGCGGGCTCTTCCAGCCCAAAACATGTTTGGCACCTTCAGTCAACATGCCTTTAAAGCCCATACTTGCTACCAGTCCTCCTATTTCATCAGAATAAATCAAGCTGGAATTACGGAATACCTTCGGTGACTTACCGAACATTTGCTTCATCTTAGCGCACTGACGCTTTACTTCTTCTTTAAAACAATCCTCGTTTGCCAAAGAAGAAAGCCCATGGGAATAAGGCTCGGCAAGGAATTCACAACATCCTGTGTCATTCAACTGATGTAGCAGATCAATGACAGCCGGCGCATGAATTTCCAACTGTTCCAAAGCCACACCGGAAATGGATAAAGCTACCTTAAATGCACCTCCGGAATTCTTTGCCATGTCAATGAGCGCACTCAATGCAGGAATATAGGAACGTTCGGCAACTTCGTTGATACTATATTCGTTGGCATAATCATCATAGTAATAATGATTCGTACCTATATCAAAGAAACGATAGCGTTTCAGGTGAATGATTTGATGAATCTCAAAATAAAGACAGATGGTTCTCATATCTATATTGTTTTATTGTTATCTATTATATTGTTTAATGACCTCTTCGTAGATGCGACGCACTTTCAATCCCACATCTTCCCACTTAATGGCATCCACTTCCTTCTTACCTTCATCACGTAAGTATTCATAAAGGGCAGGATAAGTACAGATAGCATAAATCGCATCTGCCATAGCGTGGATATCCCAATAATCGGTCTTAATACATTTCTCCAAAATCTCGGCACAACCGGATTGTTTAGAGATAATGGTAGGTACACTACACTGCATAGCTTCCAAAGGAGAAATACCAAATGGTTCCGAAACAGAGGGCATGATATACACATCACTTGCCTTCAGCATTTCATACACTTGACTTCCTTTCATGAAACCGGGGAAATGGAAGCGGTCGGCAATACCGCGTTCAGCTACCAAACGAATCATCTGGTTCATCATATCGCCATTACCCGCCATTACGAAACGGATATTACGAGTACGGTGCAATACCATTGCAGCAGCTTCTACAAAATACTCAGGTCCTTTTTGCATAGTGATACGACCTAAGAAAGTTACCACCTTTTCATTCGGCTTCTTCTGCGGTACAATATCCTGTATTTCCTGCGGAAGCGGAGAAACTGCATTATGTACGGTAGATACCTTGCGTGGATCCTGGAAATACTTATGAATAACCGTTTGGCGAGTCAGCTCGCTCACACACATAATGTGATCGGCATGATCCATTCCATTCTTTTCAATGGCATATACAGTGGGATTCACATTACCACGGCTACGGTCGAAGTCAGTGGCATGCACATGGATTACTAACGGTTTGCCTGATACTTGTTTGGCATGAATACCTGCAGGATACGTCAACCAGTCGTGTGAGTGGATGATCTCAAACTCCTGTTGACGTGCCACCACACCGGCCACAATAGAATAGTTATTGATCTCTTCGTGTAAGTTGGCCGGATAACGGCCGGAAAATTCGATACAACCGAGATCATTGGTATGCAAATAATTAAAATCGGCATAAATATGATCACGTAAATCATAATAGAGCTGAGGATTCATATAAGAACCTACACGTCCCTGAACATAATCCCAGTTTACATCACGCCACACTACCGGAGTGCTATTCATGCCTATGATACGCAAGAAGCTCTGGTCTTCATCGCCCCACGGCCTTGGAATACAGAAAGTAATTTCCATATCTTCCTGCTGGGACATTCCCTTCGTCAGACCGTAGCTGGCAGTTCCCAAGCCACCTAAGATATGCGGGGGGAACTCCCATCCAAACATTAAAACTTTCATTTTCGTTCCTCCTCTT
>OJNJ01001320.1_pt1 | contig 14205 bp, 9 predicted proteins | sample 1597491 | NCBI WGS metagenome assembly OJNJ01 (sample SAMEA2452132, study PRJEB22498) | human gut metagenome | biome: human feces; feature: human gut; material: feces | place: Australia | collected 2012 | reverse complement strand
TAATGTAAATACTGCATTGTAGTTATCGGTAATATCTGTTGTGGTTAAAGCATTTGCTACTGTAGCATTGTCTACATCAACATCAGATACCTTTGTCCAAAGTGAGAATTCGGAGTTCCGATATGGGGTGTCTGTATTATATTTAACAGAAATAGATGTTGTGAAAGCATCACTTGCATTCATTTCAATACTTGAAACTTTAAGTGGACTTACACCCAAACCATCAATTTTGTCAGTATTACTGGGTACTGTAGTCAAAATCAATGTAGTACCAACCCTCTTCAGGATGATATCATACTTCTTACCATAACCTGCTGTATTTTCAGTTGAAGGTTCGTTGTAGCCTCCAATAGTCAAAAGCTCCGACATATAAGGGGTCAACTCTTTCGTTCTTGCATCTTGGTTTTCAGGAATTGTAATAACAGGAGCCGCACTTCCACTATTAGTAAACGCTGTATCGGCCGGATAAACCATTATTGCTCCCTTTTCCAATACCATTGATTTGGTTGTGAAGACAAAAGCCTCACCATCTTTTGCAGAGCCTTCATAAATGGCATTCTGATAACCCGTTAGACTAGAACTTACATCAGCTATACCATGGAACAGAGACATCAAGTCACCTGCTTCAAAATTCAACCCAAAATCGGATGTCATATCAGCTCTAGTCAAAATGGGCATACCATCACTGCCCTCTAATGATACGGCGAACTTAATGGGTGATTCCTGTGAAACAGCCGGAGAATTCAACTCCTCATCTGCAGTACAGGATGCCAAAGCAATGCTTCCCAACAAAGCACCAAATAAAAATTTAGACTTCATACTCATCTTTTTAATTAATGTTATTTTAAATTCAAATAAATATTTTCCTTTGTACTTTTAAAATTCCTCAGGGGGTTCCGTACTACTTTGTCCAAAACCATTTTCTACTTCCACTTCCAAAATTTCCACTTCTGGAGCTTCATACTTCATTTCCTTTTCTACTTTCATAATCATAAATTTAAATTGTTAGTAATATTAAAAATCTCTTCATTATTAACTGGTAATATGCATCTCTGGCTATCAAAAGAATTAGGTTATCCTTAATAGCCTTGCAAATCTTTCTATAAAAAGACGAGCAAACCGCCTTTTCAGCCTGCAAAGTAAGAAACAAATTTCCTAAATACACCTTGACTGTATTCTGCTGAATATCTGCATATTACCATCAATATAGAAAGAGTAAAGTAAGAAGAAAAGAATTTTTAAATGAAAGGAAAAGATAAACGATAAGTCTGATATACAATCATTTATAGTGCTAATGATAAATTGCAATTTTTATCTATTTATGCATATTGACACTCCTTTATGACACTATACTGCATAAGGAATAACTAATTTAACTCATTGATTTACAATTAATAGCTGTTTTATTAAATAGAGAAAAGTCCACTGGCAAGCATAAGAATAGCACCATTATCAGACACCAGTAACAAAAAAGAAGCTTACAATCAACCGCTAAATAATCTCATGTTTTCTAGCTGACACATGTCCTGAGAAACCCTAAATGTATTAAGCAAAAAAAGGAGCGGATTCTATACCCGCTCCTCTATGGGATGATGACTCAATAACAATATCACAATTTTTCTGCAATAACCAGTTCCCAGCCTTTGAACACCAGCGTGATGAGTTCCAGTTTCGTTCCACCTTTGGTGCGAAGCACCTTTTCGTCCGCTGCATAACGCACCAACTGTTCAGCGGCTTCCTTCTTCAAAGCAGCAATCTCCACCTCCGAAGCATCACGTTTGGCATATTTCACCTCTACAATATAACTATAGGCGATCTCCGGCTGGTGCAGTAAGTCCGGCATCATGTAGAAGTCGGCATAACCTTTGGAAGATTCGTGTTCAGGGAAGAGAATATATCCCTGTGTCAGTCCCAAATAGGCAAGCAGAAAGCCTTTGATATGGGCTTCTCCGTCTATGAACTCACGAATAGCACTCTGCCGTTCCAATTCGCGGGCGAAGAAACGGAAGACAGTCTCCCATTCGCCACGAAGAGCCATTCCTTTCACCAGACGGGAAAAAGAAGAAAGATCCAGATCGAACATTTTTGCTTCGCGGTAGGCTTCTACCAGATAAGTATAAAGCTGTTCACGTACAGTCAGGTTCGGAATGCCAAGAATGGCACTACCAAAATCGGTACCTTGAATGGATAGCATTCCGAAATAGAACAGCAAGCTCTTGAAGTTTTCCGTATCAGTCATCTTTTCAGCCGGAAAGGAAGTGGAGATCTGTGCTGTTATACTGCCTTCCGCTATTATTCGCTGGATAACAGAGGCGTTCACACCGAACGTCTTGTCTATTTGCACCAGATGCCGGAGTTTGTTGTAGTCTGTCCGGATATTATTGTCAACCATCATTTTGGGCACCTTCTTCAATTGTAAATAACTATTAAGAAAATAAAGTGTCATATCCGAATTGAACATCCGCTCTTCCAAACTATCTTCCGAGAAGCAGTAATTGTCATACCACGGCTTCATCAGTTCCACCAGCCTATCCACAGTAACATCTTCCGGCAGTGCGTTTTCATCTTTGTAATAGGTAATCATTTTCCGTACTTCATCCTCGCTGAAACCGATGATATCATTAAACTGCGGCAACATGCTGATATTCGTGCCGATATTGAAACCGCTCGTAACGTCATCCATTGTAATGGGACTCACTCCTGTGATAAAGAGACGCTCCACGGCAGCACCGGCATTGGAAGTGGAAGCTTTGATATTGTTGAAAAAACCGCGGATGAAACCCTCGCCGTGTGTCTTTTCCTGGTAACGCTCCTGCCCATAAGAAGAAAGGATGGTGTTAGTAAAGTTATCGTATTCGTCAATCAGCAGGTAGATGCGCGGGCAGTCCGTGCGGCTGACGTACTCCTTGAGGGCAGCCAGCATCTGTTCTGGATTTGTCTCGTCAGGATTAACAACCTCCCATATTCCACTGCCCAACAGGTGTTCATATTTTAAAATAAAATTCTTCATCACCATGCAGCAATACTCACAGAACGAACGCTCCACAAATTCCAACTTAGAACTGACTTCAGAGAAGTTGAAGCGCAGAACCATGTAGCTGTTATGTCGCTTTGTCGGATGTTGCCCGATATATAGTTCTCCAAACAACTCTTCAAATCTACCGGCATAGTCAATGCTGTAGTACGCCTCCAACATGGCCAGAAACAGTGACTTACCGAATCTGCGGGGGCGAATCAGAAATAAGTAGGGAGGTTGCCGTTCCAGCATTTCGATGAAACGGGTCTTGTCCACATAGTAGTAATCCTCGCACCTGATGCGGGGGAAGTCCGATAATCCGTAGGGTAATGCCTTCATAACTGCCTGCTTTTAATATTCTACAAAGCAAAGGTAATAAAAATGATTGCAAATTCTACGAAGACCTTGAAATAGTTACAATCGGATACCGTTATTTACCACATACTCCGAAGATCGTATCATGGGAGAGGTACGCAGCATCAGCATCGGGCAGACAAGCCAGATGATAAACCGGTACAGCAGAGAGCAGAGAGCTCAAAATACCGCTGATGTAATCATACAATTCATCGCTGTAAGCAAAGTCAGGTGGGCACGAAGGGTGCAAGGCTCCATAGCCCTGAGCTACGTTTAGCCGTTCTATTTTATTAAATGGAGCTTGCGACAATCGTACGCAAGCCGCCAACGGATAACTTTCATTCTTGTAGCAAGGTGTCTTTCCACTCCATGGGCTGCCATATATCCATGGTTCTCCGTCTATGATGCGAAGTATAGGACTGTCATCATTCAGCAGAACAGCGCCTTGTATGTTTTCGCGCCACAAACGGGTGTGAGTACTCTTACCCGTACCACTTTCTCCCAAAAAGAGAATCGCTTTACCCTCACACACAATAGTACTGGTATGGATAGCCACTGTTTTGAAAGGTACTGTAACCACTCCATAGGCAATCCAGCATGCAAACCGAAGCAGGCGGAGATTATAATTACCTTTGAAACTGGCCACTTGCTTGTTTTTATCCAGCCAAAGCTCAAGTGCTTCACCCTCAGGAGGCAGCATTACGAAGAGAAAGCCATTATTATACCGGCCAAAATGGCTGACAATACCCTCAATCTCATTCGTATATAGCACTGTTTCAAATAAAGGTGCTTCCGTGGTAGACTCTACAAAGTGACAAAGAGGCTCGCCATCTGCCATTACTTTAAAGGGGATAAAGCCTGTTAACGCATCTACCGCCTGTACCAGCCTCTCACCTTCCACCCGGATGCGGTGTCCGGCTATCAAATAATCATGTATCATCTTCGTTATTTTTCTTTAGTATATATATTTTTCCACTATCCAAATCGAATATCCGGTCACAAAAAGCTAACGAACTTTCACGGTGGGCTATGACAATCAATGTCAATTCCCGATGCTGTAGTGAAAGTATTTCCAAAGCATGATTAATTTCCTGTTCCGTCTTGTTGTCCAGAGCGGAAGTGGCTTCATCAAAGAACAATACTTCAGCTTCCTTGTAAAGTGCCCGTGCAATGCCAATCCGTTGTTTCTGACCGCCGGATAAACGGCTGCCATATTCGCCTAATGGTGTATCCAACCCTTGTGGTAATTCATCTGCCCATTCCTTCAGTTGTACCTGCTGCAAGACCTGTACTACCTTCGTTCGGTCAACTAGAGATTGTCCCAGTGCTATATTATCAACAAGCGTACCTTCTATAATAAATATCTCCTGCGGCACATATCCCACCAGCTTATGCCACTCACTCCGGTTGGCAGAGGTCAGCTTCCTACCGTCAATCAGTATTTCACCGGATGTAGGTGGAAAGAAGCCGAGCATCAAGTTAAAGAGAGTCGATTTCCCCGAACCGCTTGCTCCACGTATTCCAATACGTTCTCCACAATGGATATTTAGATTCAAACCGCCGAAAAGTGCATGTCCGTCCGGAAAAGCAAAACCGAGCTTGTGTAGTTCAATACTGTGCTTGAAGGTAAAAGGCATTTCACTTTGCATCTCTTGCCATGGCCGGTCACTTATGCCCTCTTTTACTACTGTTATAGTATGCGAAACATTTTGAAGTGTCACCCAACTGTTCAATACAGCTCTCACGGCAGGAATCAGCCTGAAAGCTGCTACTGCAAACACACCGCTCACCAGCCCCAAATCACCGCTTCCTGTACCGATCAGCAAGGCAAGCCCACCTACTATTGCCACTTCCGGGAGGAATGACGGAAAAAGCTGGTACACTTCCATACGCAGACGGTTACGAACAATAAATTCCATACCTTGTTCGAAAGAAGCAAGCGAAGTATGAAAAGCCCGGGCTATTTCCAACTCAGAGTATCCCCGGAAAGCTTCCACCACCGTGCGGCTCTGCTTGCGACGTCCTTCCAACTCCTCCATGCCATAGCGTCGTAAACGCTTCCGTACCAAACCCACATACAGACCGGCCAGAGGCAGAAAAGACGCACAAAGCAAAAATCCGGCAAGCGGTTCCCAGGCAATAAGCGCCGACACCATTAGCAGTACTAACACTACTTCTCCTGCCATGCGAAAAATAGGAGCTAACACTCCTGAGCAGAACATATAGCAGACATAATTCACCTCATGCCCCAACTGCACACTGCTCTTTTCTTTGAGGAAAAGCAATCCACGATGATAATAATTAGCAAACATCCGCCTACTAAAGTCACGATATATTTCCAATTGATAGCGGCTTTGTACACGTGCCAGAAACACCACCAGAGCATTCTTCAACAATACAAATAGCAGTACAGCCCCACACAGTGCCAGCATCATGCCTCTTCCTCCATTCTGTTTCATTACTACCAGCAGTATCGGTATTAATGCTGCCACTCCTGCAAAATCAAGGATGGCACGCAGCAAGACCGAAAAAGCCACCCATATACCCCGCTTGCGTTGCCCTTTAGGCAGCAATTGAATTATTACTCTAATCATCGATTCATCTTTATTAGCTTTTGTCTACTGCTTGCCGGGCATCGTTTTTATCCTTTTGATGTTTCTTATAAAATCTTTCGCAAACAACACCCAACCAATACTTCCTACACCACTTAGCAAAATGTACATTACGATGACCAACCCCTTCCGGGGCTTCGAAGGACTTAGTGGAACCATTATAGGATGAATGACGGTATATACCGGAGCAACCTTCTTTACTTTTGCTTTCGCCGCATGCACTTGCACTTCTGTTTGATTGTAGATGGAATAGGCTAAATCCATTTCACTTCGCAGTCTGGACAACTCGGCACGCGAAGTCAATTTCACCAGTCCTTGGTTAACATCCGCATACCGAGTGTATTTTTCTTGGGCGGCATAATACTCTGCCTGTGCTTCTCTGCAGAGCTTTTCGTTATATTCCAATATCCGGCGTGCCTTGCTTGTCCGGTATTCTGTCATATATGTTTTCAGGCGTGACTGTATAGTGTCCAGCACAATAGCAGCAACCTGCGGGTCCTGCATTGTGACATTTATGGTTATCGCCCTCTTTTTTTGATCTATTTCAATGCTCAATCTGGAAGCGATGGCGCCGGCTATACCGGCCTCTTCCCGGGTTATCCAGAAAGGTGCTGATTTAGTTCCTTTTTCTATTTTTTCCTCTTTCTGTTTTTTCTTGAACAGGGACAGGCACCATCCCAGCAGTCTGGAGGGTGCCGAAGTGATGGAACTCCACCACGGTGCTTTCTGGTATTCTTTCAGGTATTGGGCAAGGGTCATTGTGGTGCTGTCTCCCTGCCTGTGTATCTCAGTATTGAAAAGCCGGAGAAGAAAGGGAGTGGAAGTGGCAATGGAATAATAGAGGGAAGGGTAAAGGGCCTCCCTCTCAATGGCTGTGGAAGAGTTCATATCACCGGTCATGCCGACCCATGCACTGATGTCCGAATAAGAACGTTTGTGGAGATCTTCATGGGCCACAAATATACTTGCCGTATATTCTTTGGGAGTGCCAAGGGCAATGATTATCCCTACAACAGCACCAATGCTACAGACTTTAAAAATCAGTATCCGGGAATTCCAGACTTTTGTGGCGAGTTTAAGCCAGTCAGTCTCCTGCTTGTCGGAGAAATCCTTTTCGTACATATATTTCGCTTAAGTTATGATATTTGTCTTAGAGTCGGTTAAAATCATTCTTTCATTTCACTGCTGATGAAATACTTGGTAAGTATCATGCCTGAGCACTTATCTCAACCTACTCTGTGCGGTATATCAAAACGAGGATGTCCTTATAGGGGACACCCTCGCTTACTATTATTGAATTAACGAATGAAGGTGGTTACTTCACGGGACTTTTTAGCTCCATGGAGTAGTCTTATCAGATTTCAGTAATTTGCTGTTTGAATTTGTGAGAGTACCACTATTGTTTACAAGGTCATTGCAAATGAACGTATTTCCAGCGTTGCTTGTGTCAACAGCCAAAATCACGCCTGAACTTATTGTAATCTTACTGATTATAACTTCGTTGGCAGTTGCACTTGACTTAATTCCAGCATCAGTGGTAAATGTCAGTTCTCCATAATTACCGGCGGTAACTATATCCAAATCAAGTGTTCCAGTTGTAAATTTGATATTTACATTCTGCGGAATAGCAGTTACATTACCAGTAGCTTCAATTTCTGTAGCACCAGCAAATCCTGATATGTCCTCTGCACTTGTCTTGATTTTCGGGAATTTAGAAACAGTACCTTTCTTATAGCTTTCAGCATCAGTAATATTGTTAGTGCCATAGATGATACCTTTCGCATTATCCAAGTTACCTTTTACAGTAATGGCAGCTTGCGTATTCTGCGTACCACCGATAATAGCATTGTTGGTCAATGTAGCACCACTGGCAATAGAAATATTGAATTTCTTAATATCGCTAGTACTACTAACTGCACTACCTAGTTCAGGAGTAGTTAACGTACCATTGTTAATCAATGTGCCCTTTACGTCAAAAGCAACTTCATCTACACTTGCATTAGGTACAATTACCTCTGCACCTGCAGCAATTGTTGCTGTAATACCTTTGGCAACGTCCAATTTCTTAATAGTCAATGTCTTCCCTTCAACTGCCTTGATAGTAGATGTACCGGTTACAGTAAAAGTTCTCTCACTCAAAGCAGCAGTTTCTTTCACATTCAGGTCAGCTTGTAAGTTCAAGTCCGCAGTTATCTCTGATGCTTTTAAATCACGGCTTGTTTCAGCAGGAGTAACGGCATTCTCTACAATAGACCATTCGCCACCACTCAGCGTAACGCTCATTGACTTATCTATAGCAGCAAGACAATCTTTACGGTTGGTAACGACAGCAGTTGTTGTACCGCCATTAATGTTATACTGCTTACCACCAGTCAATGCTGCATAAGTACTAGGATTCATAACCTCTACAGTACCATTAGTGTTAGTTATCTCCCCATTATTTGATTCACTTCCATCGCGGGCAATAATCGTACCAGCATTAGTATAAGTAGAGGCAGTAACTGTCAAAACACCATAATTATCAATTGTACCATTATTTGTGAAGCCAGCTGCATTCGTTAAAGTACCATGATTTTCAATGACACCTGCATTTTCATTTGCTTTAAGGTCTAAACTTGCCCCTTCCTCTACTACTATTTTAGCGGCAGCAGCAGTCGTAGTCTTCGCTTCATTAGTATAACCAGTAAACGCTGTAGTAGTCTTTACATTTATTGTAGCCCCCACCTTATTATTTACCTTAGCTACTGTCAAAGCAGGAGTAGTCTTAGAAGAGCCGAAGTTCAACGTCTTATTGTTAGTTAAAGCAGTAATAGCAGAAGTCGCTTCCATAGTCAGTGTGCCATTATTGGTCAAAGAAGCAATATCATCCTTTTTCTGCGCCTTTCTGAGCGTAACAGTTGCATTTTCACCTACTTCAAAGTTCACATTAGAGCCCATCGTAATGCCTGACAAATCGAGTTGAGCAGTAACTGCAGTCTTGTCTTCTTTACCAAAAATAAGTTTGGAAGAAACGTCACCACCCGCCAATACAAATCCAAATGTAGGAAGGCTGGTTACGTAAACAGACTTGCCTGCACCAATAGTAAATGTAATATCGCGTCCTACATAAGATTCAAGATGATCTTTTACATATTGGATATAGTTATTCCAATCCGTTGTGCTATTGATAGTGAATTCATACGGCTGTTCTACATTTCCTCCGGCATTGAAATCGAGTTCGATTGTGTTCAATGCGCGAGTTTCGGAAGTAAAATCCTGCGGGTTCTTCTCAGTTCCATCTATTTTGGCCGGAACTTCAATAGTCTTCGCAATCATGTTTCCATTCGTAGTTTCTGCATTGATTCTCAAAGAGGTGTACTTGCCTCTTGGAATCAAAATCCAGAAATTCTGAACCTTGTCATTTCCTAAAGCTATACCGCCTTTGATAGACAGTTCAGCAGCACCCTTAACCAAGTCTTTAACTGTCGTCGTATAAATACCAGCAGCATCAGAACCTGCTTGTACAATTGTTTCGATAGCTTCTTTAGCTTTAGCCATCTTGGTTGCATCGATAACTCCGTCTGTTACTATTAATACATTAACATTAGAAGTACCAGCTAAAACCTTAGGATTCAACTCTCCCCCTAACACAAAGTCACTTCCACCATTAATAGTAATTTTAGTCAGTTTTGTTCCCTCTGGTGCATTCGTGAATTGTACAGGTACTTTCACCGGTGTATAGAGGTTTACAAATTCAAGCGGCAAATTGAATGCAGCAGCGTCGGCCAATTTGATACCCTCATTCAGGTTCACCATGGGAGCCACCATATTCATGTATTTAGCCATCTGTTGTGCAGGAGTCTTTGCGCTTGTCGGATCGTATTCCTGAGTCTGCAACGACAGAGACAATGCTTCACGATCCAATACATCTTTATAGCTGTTGTAGAATAGATAGATACCTTTTGTTATAGAAGAAGGAGATGCAAATGTAGAGGTTGCACCACTACTCTGAGCGATAAACGGATAGTTGTTGTAAATTGCAGCACCGTTCACAGTTCCCGCATTTTCTTCATCCATCATTGCAGCTCCCAGTTTATCAGTCGTTTGTTCCCAAAGGAATGACAGAGAATTTCCGCTTTCCTCAGCACTCATACGTGTATCAACAGAGTTCCCCACTTTAGGGTAGCTTGCAGAGAGAATGACGTCTATTTCTCCTCTATTTTTCAATTCTTGTGAATAGTCCTTCACAAATTCTTCATTTTGGCAAGCCGTAAAAGCTATCGGCAAGCACAAAGCAAAGAGAACATTCTTTGTTTTCATATTCATTTAATTAATGTTTAATGTTATTCGATCATCTTTTTTAGTTCCACAGCTGCCATTACAGAGGAGGAAGGCCGGAGTCATCTGCACCACCTGCATTCGGACCGCTTGCTGCGAATCCCAATTCTACAACTACTTCCAGAACTTCCACTTCCGGAGCATCATACTTCATTTCCTTTTCTACTTTCATAACTACAAAATTTAATTGTTAATAATATCAATATGTTATTCTCATCATTCTATAAATCGAACTCATCCCTTGCAAAATTCGCTATTCCTACTATATAAATAAGCATAGTAAAAGCTCCTTTCAGCCTGCAAAGTAAGAAACAAATTTCCTAAATATTCTTCATTGGAACATCCTGCCAACAAAGCAGTGACCAACAACGAACTTACTAAAATTTTTGTTTTCATTTTATCATTAGTTAATGTTATACCATTTCCATATCATGTTACCGTATCATGCTATTAGTCTCCATCACCTGGGATTGTTCCCGAATCAAATCCTGAACCGTCATTGGGACTTCCTGCAAAACCTTTTTCTACTTCCACTTCCAAAATTTCCACTTCTGGAGCTTCATACTTCATTTCCTTTTCTACTTTCATAATCATAAATTTAAATTGTTAGTAATATTAAAAATCTCTTCATTATTAACTGGTAATATGCATCTCTGGCTATCAAAAGAATTAGGTTATCCTTAATAGCCTTGCAAATCTTTCTATAAAAAGACGAGCAAACCGCCTTTTCAGCCTGCAAAGTAAGAAACAAATTTCCTAAATACACTTCGAGTGCATTCAATTGAATATCTGCATGTTACCCGAGAAGTAAAAAGATAAAAGTAAGAAGAAAAGAATTTTCAAATGGAAGGGAAAAATAAACGATAAATCTGATATGCAATCACTTATAGTACTAATGACAAATTGCAAATTTTATCTATTTATGCATATTGACACTCCTTTATGACACTATACTGCATAAGGAATAACTAATTTAACTCATTGATTTACAATCAATAGTTACTTTGTTGAATAGAAAAAAGTCCACTGACAAGCACAGAAATAACACCATTATCAGACACCAACAACAAAAAAGAAGCTTACAATTAGTCGCTATATAATCTCAGGTTTTCTATCTGACACATGCCCTGAAAAACCAGAATGTATTAAGCAAAAAAAGGAGCGGATTCCATACCCGCTCCCTTATGGAATGATGACTCAATAACAATATCACAATTTTTCTGCAATAATCAGTTCCCAACCCTTGAACACCAGCGTGATGAGTTCCAGTTTCGTCCCACCTTTGGTGCGAAGCACCTTTTCGTCCGCTGCATAACGCACCAACTGTTCAGCGGCTTCCTTCTTCAAAGCAGCAATCTCCACCTCCGAAGCATCACGTTTGGCATATTTCACCTCTACAATATAACTATAGGCGATCTCCGGCTGGTGCAGTAAATCCGGCATCATGTAAAAGTCGGCATACCCTTTGGAAGATTCGTGTTCGGGAAAAAGAACATATCCCTGGGTCAGTCCTAAATAAGCCAACAGAAAGCCTTTGACATGAGCCTCTCCATCTATGAACTCACGGATGGCGCTTTGACGTTCCAGTTCGCGGGCAAAGAAGCGGAAGACGGCCTCCCATTCGCCACGAAGAGCCATTCCTTTTACCAGACCGGAAAAAGAAGAAAGGTCCAGATCAAACATTTTTGCTTCGCGATAAGCTTCTACCAGATAAGTGTAGAGCTGTTCGCGTACAGTCAGGTTCGGAATACCAAGAATGGCACTACCAAAATCGGTACCTTGTATGGATAGCATTCCAAAATAGAACAGCAGGCTCTTGAAGTTCTCCGTATCAGTCAACTTTTCAGCCGGAAAAGAAGTGGAGATCTGTGCTGTGATGCTACCTTCCGTTACAATCTGCTGGATGACGGAAGCGTTCACACCGAATGTCTTATCTATCCGTATCAGATGACGGAGCTTACTGTAATCCGTACGGATATTGTTATCAACCATTGTCTCTGGGGGTAATTGCTGTTGTAGATAACTATTCAGGAAATAAAGTGTCATGTCCGAATTGAACATCCGTTCTTCCAATTTGCGGGAAGAGAAGCAGTAATTATCATACCACGGCTTCATCAGTTCCACCAGCCTATCCACAGTAACATCTTCCGGCAGTGCGTTTTCATCTTTGTAATAGGTAATCATCTCCCGTACTTCATCTTCGCTGAAACCGATGATGTCATTAAATTGTGGCATCATACTGATATTCGTGCCGATATTGAAACCGCTCGTCACGTCATCCATCGTAATGGGACTCACTCCCGTGATGAAAAGGCGCTCCACGGCAGCACCGGCATTGGAAGTGGAATCTTTAATATTGTTGAAGAAACCACGGATAAAACCCTCACCATGTGTCTTTTCCCGATAACGCTCCTGCCCATAAGAAGAAAGGATGGTATTGGTAAAGTTATCATATTCGTCAATCAACAGGTAAATGCGCGGGCAGTCCGTACGGCTGACGTATTCCTTAAGAGCAGACAACATCTGTCTCGGATTGGTTTCATCAGGATTGACAACCTTCCAAATATCACTGCCCAACAGGTGCTCGTATTTCAGGATGAAATTCTTCATCACCATGCAGCAATACTCGCAGAACGAACGCTCCACATCCTCCAACTTCGAACTGATTGCAGAGAAGTTGAATCGCAAAACCATGTACTTGTTGTGCTCTTCCGTAGGATGCTTGCCTATATACAATTCTCCGAATATCTCTTCAAAACTATCCGCATAATCAATACTATAATACGTTTCCAACATGGCCAGAAACAGTGACTTACCGAACCGTCGCGGACGTATGAGGAACAGATAGGACGGCTGGCGCTCTATCATTTCGATATAACGGCTCTTATCCACATAATAATAGTTTTTCCGCATAATGCGGGGAAAGTCCGATATTCCATAAGGTAATGCTTTCATAACTGCCTGCTTTTAATATTGCACAAAGCAAAGGTAATAAAAATGATTGCAAATTCTACGAAGACCTTGAAATAGTTACAATCGGACACCGTTATTTACCACATATTCCGAAGATCGTATCATGAGAAAGGTGCGCAGCATCAGCATCGGGTAGACAAGCCAAATGATAAACCGGTACAGCAGAAAGCAGGGAACTCAAAGTATCACTGATGTAATCATACAATTCATCGCTGTAAGCAAAGTCAGGCGGACACGAAGGATGCAACGCGCCATATCCTTGAGCCACACTGAGCCTCTTAATTTGATTGTAAGGAGCTTGCGACAATCGTACACAAGCCGCTAACGGATAACTTTCATTCTTGTAGCAAGGTGTTTTTCCACTCCATGGACTACCATATATCCATGGTTCTCCGTCTATGATGCGAAGAATAGGACTATCATCATTCAGCAGAACAGCGCCTTGTATGTTTTTGCGCCACAAACGGGTGTGAGTACTCTTACCCGTACCACTCTCTCCCAAAAAGAGAATTGCCTTACTCTGACATACAATAGTACTGGTATGGATTGCTATCGTTTTAAAAGGTGCTGTTGCCACTCCATAAGCAATCCAGCATGCAAACCGAAGTAACCGCAGGTTATAATTACCTTTAAAACTGGCCACCTGTTTACTTTTGTCTAACCAAAGTTCAAACATTTCACCTTCAGGAGGTGCCATCACAAAAAGGAAGCCACCATTATAATAACCGAAGTGGCTGACAATACCATCTATTTCATTTGTATACAGTATTTCCTTGAACGCGGGTGTCTCGGTGGCAGACACTATGAAACGGCAAAGAGGTTCACCGTCTGCCTCCATCTTAAATGGGGTGAATCCTGTCAATGCACCTATTGCCGCAACCAATCTATCCCCTTCCACACGGATACGATGTCCGGCTATTAAATAATCCTGTT
>OJNJ01001316.1_pt1 | contig 14242 bp, 14 predicted proteins | sample 1597491 | NCBI WGS metagenome assembly OJNJ01 (sample SAMEA2452132, study PRJEB22498) | human gut metagenome | biome: human feces; feature: human gut; material: feces | place: Australia | collected 2012 | reverse complement strand
GGCATCAGGTTATGGTGACCGGTGCTGTAAGCACTGTGATATGCGTGCTTCTTTTAACTTTTTTATTTTATTGGAAGAAAAAAGAAGATGCGTGTCATCAGAAAATTTTAGACCAGTTAGAGCGTGTTTGAAAATTAAATATTGCACAAAACATATATTTTAATGTCCTTTTTCATGTTAAAATAAAGAAAAGGGGGGGTTATTATGTTAAGGCGATATGAGTTGAACGATGATGAATGGAACCGCATTGTGAATCTACTTCCCCCGGAAAATACAGGCAAGCGGGGACGTCCACGAAAGTGTAATCGCACAATCTTAAATGGAATGGTTTGGATTGCACGCAGTGGTGCACCCTGGCGTGACCTTCCGGAACGTTATGGACCATGGGAAACCGTTTACAGTCGCTTTCGTAAATGGATTGAAGACGGTATATTGGATAATATTTTCCGGATTTTAAGTCTGGATGCAGAATTTGAAGAGCTTTCTATGGATGCGTCCATCGTTCAGGCACATCAGCATAGTGCCGGAGCTAAAAAAGGGGGGCTTCCCCTGAAATCGGCCGGAGCCGAGGCGGACCAAGTACCAAAATCCATGCCATCGTAGAAGCGTACGGGAACCCAGTCCGTATTATGATTAGCGAAGGCCAGAAAAATGATATTCCATATGCAATTCCTCTTTTAAAACAAATCAACATTAATGGAAGCAAGATTTTGGCAGATCGAGGCTATAACAGTAACAAAGTATTAAAATACATCCATGCAAATGGTGCAAAAGCGACGATTCCATCCAAAAGGAATGCAAAAATACAACGTTCTTGTGACTGGTGGCTTTATAAAGAGCGGCATCTTGTAGAAAAGCTGTTCTTGAAATTAAAAGCGTATCGGAGGATAGCGACCCGTTATGATAAACTTGCATGTACCTATCTGGGATTTTTATGCCTTGCTTCCATATTGATTTGGTTAAAATAAACAATTTCTGATTTTTTTCAAACACGCTCTAGCATATAAGTCAATACTCCGAAAATCAAATTCGATATATTCCTTATTATTATTATCAAAAAATTCATGAATATATTTCTGACTTTTTATCGGCAAATCCATGCCAGATATTAAATGGTATCGATCATACTCACTCTCAGAAGATATCGCCGCTTTTAATAATGATAGTTCACAATTTATTAGACTATCTCCCCCCCAATTAATTGTCGCCCGCTTTATGCAAAATAATTTAGAATATTTTGTATAAATTAGTGATTTATCAAATGTCTTTGCTTTCTTATCAACATGAATAAAAATATCATTTTTATCATTATCCAACATTTTTACCAATTTTTGTAACTGATCAAAATTGGTGTGTGCAATAATTAGATACGCATGTTTTTTTATACTCATACGTCCACCTATCATCCTTTCTATAATGCCAAGTTCTAAATCGTTAATTTTTCAAGTTTTTTTACACATTATTTTTCAAAAGAATTGTTCCTTAATATAGGTCTGAAATCCATTGTTCGTCCGAAAAAGCCAGAGTATAAACATGGCAAACCACATAAAATATTTGAAAATAAATAAATTCCCATAAACATCCAAATATTATCTACACCTGAAATAGCTGGTGTTAAAATAGACATAATAAAATTTGGTAAGTTTTTACCTGTAGCTGCCATCAAAGCAACATTTAAACCGTATATAATAATAATGTTTGCAGCAAGTGGCAACAAACTATTTACAAAATCAGTAACTGCACTTGGTACACTTCCTGGAAAGGAAATAACAAGTTTTTGACTTACAAAACGTGAAATTTCTACTGAAACTAAAGCAATAATAATAGCAACAAATAATCCATCAGCTCCTAAATAACTTGTTGAAATACCACCATCTTTTAATGGTGCAGACACCATTAAGAAAGTACACATAGCAATAATTCCATAAACAGCTGATTTCATTTGATAACTTTCAGCTAAACAATAAGCAATTCCAAAAGCTGAAATTAAGCCAACCAATCCCATTGTGTAATTATATGGTAATGTAAGTACATCATAGTTAGCAACCGCAAATTGTTTCCAACCTATTAAAACTTTTAAAAAGATATTTCCTGTATGTAAATCGACTAAATCTAAATTAATTGGTGGATTCGCAACAATCAAAAATAATGATCCTATGACGATTAATCCAAGTGGCATCATCATTCCTGATGAAATTGCTTGTAGGTGTCTTTGTTGTGCGAGTTTATTTGCAACAGGCTCTAATACCTTCTCTAATTTTTCTATCATTCTATATTCCCCTCAAAATATAATTTATCTATTAAAATTGCCAACCATTAAATGTAAAGGCTGTATCTACGACATTTTCTGGATCGTATTCTTCTAAAATTTTTGCATAACGTTCTTTATAATCATTATCTACTTCCATTTGTGGAATAACTTTACTTGCTTCATGTAAGAAATGGAAAGAATCACGTCCCATTGCTTTTCCTCTTACTGTATGCTTATCTAAAGCAACATCAGGAATTTCTGGGAATTTACCCATCGCAAATGATTTAATACAAATATTTTTTAATAAATCGCTTGAACGATCTTTTTGACAACTACATAAGTAACGAATTGCATGAATGAAATACATTGGTTGATCACCATCTGCATATTCAAAGTTTTTAGACATTTGATAGAGATTATTGACTAGAACTGCAGCCATTGGATCTCCCATTCCAATATCTTCTACTGAAATTGTAAGTAAACGTCTCCACATTTTTTCTAATAATTGTGGTGAAGAAATATACATTTCATAAGCAAACATACATGCATCTTCTTCTTTGGCACGTCTAATTGATTTTTGCAAAGCAGAAATAACCTCATCTCCTGCATAGCCATTTTTTGTAACGATTTTTGACCAAGGGTCGTACATTGCTTTTGCCATTTTTCTTGCTCCTTTATTTTTTCTATGACATAATTATTGCGAGGTGAAACTTATGAATATTGATCATTTAAAAGATAAATTTGATTTAAATGAATTAGAAGTCTCTTTATTGGAATATATTAAGAAAAATCAAAAACAATTGAAAAATATTACCATTAGACAAATGGCAAAAGATAATTTTACATCAACTTCTGCCATCTATCGTTTATGTAATAAATTAGAATTTAGTGGTTATAGTGATATGATTTATCATCTATCTAGCAACACTCATAATAATGCTCCTGCTCAAAAATACGAAAACTATTTACCTCATTTTATTCAATTATTAAATAAACATAAAAATAGTAAAATCGTTGTTTTTGGTATGGGATTTTCAGCTCCAATTGCTGATTACATTTCACAAAGATTAACTCTTAATGGCTTTTGTACCATGAGTGTTGTTCATATGGAAATGTTGGATGCTAGTTTTCAAGACTCAACCTTTCTCATTGTCATCTCCAATTCAGGAATTACAACAAGACTTGAAGAAGTCGTTGAAACAGCTAAAAACAATCATATTGATATCATTACTTTCACAGGTAATGAAAAATCAAAAATAAGTCAGTATTCCACTTTACCTATTATCATCGGTCACTATAATCCTTTTTATCATGATAATCTTGTTCCAAACGCTTTCTTTGGACAAGTTCTCATTATTTTTGAATCTCTTCTCTATTCTTTTTTGTCCTCGAAAAAATAATATACTTTCATGTCTTCAATTAAAATAATTTGACAAGACAAAAAAACATGTTTCCATTTTTGAAACATGTTTTTCTTTTTTACTATTTAATATTTTCAACAATATGTCTTGCGACTAAGATACCATTTGCACCTGCTTGGGCAAGTCCTCTTGTAAGACCAGCACCATCACCAGCAACATATAAATCATCAATTTCAGATTCAAAACCATTTCTTACTTTTGGTCTTGCTGAATAGAATTTTGCTTCTACACCATATAATAAAGTATGTTCATTCGCAATCCCTGGTGTTACATTATCTAACGCTTCAATCATTTCAATAATTGATTTCATTGTATTGTATGGTAACACAAGTCCCAAGTCTCCAGGTACTGCTTCTGGTAAAGTAGGCTCTGTATATCCTTCTTTTAATCTCTTATATGTTGTTCTTCTTCCTCGTTTGATATCTCCATATCTTTGAACAATAACTGAACCATTTGATAATTTATTCGCTAATCTTGATATTTCATGGGCAAATTCATTTGGTTCATTGAATGGTTCACTAAATGTATGAGATACAAGTAAAGCAAAGTTTGTATTTTTACTTCCAAGTTTTGGATCATGATAAGCATGTCCATTCGCAAGCATTGTTCCACTATGGTTTTCAATAACAACATGACCACTAGGATTTGAACAGAAAGTTCTTACTTTTGTCCCTACTGAAGTATTGTAAACAAATTTACCTTCATATAAGTTCTTATTAATTTCTTCCATAACAATATTGCTTGTTTCTACACGAACACCAATATCTACTTGATTATTATAAAGTTTTAATCCTTGATTTGATAAAACTTTTGTAAGCCATGCTGAACCATCTCTACCTGGCGCTAAAACAACTTTTTTAGCGTGAATTGTTTGTCCATTTTCTAAAACAATTCCTGTTGCATGATGGTCTTCTACAAGAATATCTTGAACAGATGTTTTAAATTGTAAATCCATATGTTGTTTTAATTCATTAGACATTTCTGTCATAATTCTTAAGTTTTCTTCTGTACCTAAATGTCTTACTTTTGCTCTTAAAAGTTTTAACCCAACAGCATATCCACGGTGTTCAATTTCTTTAACTTTATCTGTAGTAGGATCTGTAATTTCTTTAGTAGCTCCATGTTTTAAATAAAGGTTATCTACATAATGAATGACATCTTCTACTTCATCATTACTTAAGTAATCAGTTAACCAACCACCGAATTCACTTGTAATATTAAATTTACCATCAGAGTAAGCACCCGCTCCACCAAAACCATCAGTAATAGAACACGCTGGGATACATCCAGGTTCACGATCTTTATGAACTGGACAATGTTTAATTTTTTTATCTTTAATAGGACAATGTCTATTCATAACGTCATGTCCTTTATCTATAAGTAATACTTCTAATTCAGGATTTTTTAAATATAATTCGTAACATGTCATAATTCCTGCTGGACCTGCACCAACAACGATTACATCATAATTTTCTTTCACTTTTTTCTCCTTCAATTTCCAAAAATATCCAAACCTTTCACATTATAGACGACTCTTTCTTATATCGCAAGTATTTACATGTTTTTTTATTTCGCAAAATGTTTTTATAGTTGATGAAAGATTGGTTTCATTTTTTCAAATGTACAAAAAGAATCAAAACCTATTTCTTTTAATAATTCTTTTGCTTCATCAATATAAGCTCCTAAATGTTCTGGCTTATGACTATCACTACCAATCGTAATAATCTTTCCACCTAATTCTTTATAAAGTTTTAAAATATCTCTCGAAGGTGTTGAATCCTTTAAACCATAACGATGACTTGAAGTATTAATTTCAATACCTTTACCATCTTGAATCACAGTTTTTAATATTTCTGTAATTATTGATTTTACTTTTTCAAAAGGATAATTGCCAATTTCATCATAACGTGTCATCAAATCCAAATGACCTAACACACTATAATTTTTATACTTTTTAACCACATTCAACATTTCTTGATAATAACCTTCTATATATTCTTGTTGTGATTTTTCTTTTTGATAATCTTGTGTCCAAAATTCTTGATTATTGACTTGATGGATAGATAAAATGATAAAATCAAAATCATATTGTTCATAAAGTTTTTGATAACGTGGTATTGTATGAACTTGTACACCAAATTCCATACCTTGTCTAATTGTAATGTTAGGATATTTTTTTCTTAAACTTTCAATTTCTTTAAAATACTTTGGATAATCTACATTTACTTGCGGTTGTCCGTAAAGGTACTCTATCGGACCTTCATCCCAATCTTTTTTGATTCCATAATCCACATGATCTGTAAAACAAATCTCGTCCATCTTCATCTTAATCGCATCTTTAATGACATCTTCCATTAAATAAGTGCTGTCATCACTATAATTTGTATGTACATGATAATCACAATACATTTTATCATCACCTCATCTTATTTTAACAAGTTTATAAACACAAAAAAAGCCTCTCGGCTCTCTTTGATATATAATTGGGAAGGGAATATGAAAAACTATTCATATTGTAAAAGATTGTTTTATCTTTTACATATTTAATATACCCAGCTTTTGTGAACTCTATGCAACTTTTTTGTGTCAAACATGTAAAGAATTATTGTGAATTATGTGATGATAATCTTAAGTTTTTATTCACATACTTTAGATGGAGGTGATTTTGTGTCTTTACTTTATAAAGAAGTAGATGATTTTGAAGCTTATGCTTATCATCAAAAACAATTTAAGAAAGTCACAAAGAAGGATTTACTAGGAAAATGGACTTTATTTTTCTTTTATCCTGCTGACTTTACTTTTGTCTGTCCTACTGAATTAGAAGATCTACAAGAAAAATATCAAGAATTTAAGAAAGTGAACTGTGAAATTTATGCCATTTCTACAGATACCCATTTTGCTCATAAGACATGGCATGATATTTCTAAAAACATTTCTAAAATAGAATATCCAATGATTGGCGATCCTACACATTCACTTACCTATGATTTTGATGTCTTTGATGAAAATGATGGTTTAGCTCAAAGAGGAAGTTTTATTATTGATCCTGAAGGTAAAATCGTTGTCTATGAAGTCAATGCTGGAAATGTTGGTAGAAATGCTGATGAACTTTTAAGACGTTTACATGCCTGTCAATTTGTATATGAACATGGAGATAATGTTTGTCCTGCTAAATGGAAATTAGGTGAAAAGACGATTCAAACAACTATTGAAAATATTGGTAAATAGAAAATGACTGTTTTTTAACAGTCATTTTCTATATCTTAGTATTCTAAAAGCTTATTGGTTAATTCATTCATTGCTTGAATTACTTGTGTAACCTCTTCATTTAAATATACTTCTTGATTTTTGATTTCTTCTTGATAAATATTAATTTCATCTGCAAAATCAGGATTTTCTTGTTCTGCTTTTTCAAAGATTCCTAATAAAGCAGGATATGTTTTAGCAAATTTAAATTGTCTATTTGTTGTCCAAAATACATTATTTGGATTTGTTTCTTCACTTAATCTTCTTTGTGCTCTTAAGTTTGATTCTACAGAGAAATCATAAAAACCATATTCAGATCCACCATTTATATGCCAAGCTAAATCTAAAGCTCCATCTTTATCATTAGAAATATTACCTTTTTCTAATGCTTGAATAATATCATTGAATAATTCAATATTTTCTTGGTATTGTGCAAATGATGTTGTAATCGTAGAAGATAATTCAATACCAATAAAATGATCTTGAATATACTTAAAAGCTTCATGAAGCTTAAGATTTAATTCTCTTCCTTCTTTTCTAAGAGCATCCTTTTCTTTTTCAGTTTTAGCATTTGCAAAACGTTTATTTATATTTTCAATTTTTTTATTTACTTTAACTGTAGCTTTCTTTAAAGAATTTAAAGATTGGTTATATTGACTTACATCAATTCCTGCTTTTTTAGCAATATCTTCATTTAATACATTTAAATCATCGACCGCCGCTGTTAAATCCAACTTCATAACAGGGGCTTGATCTAACCAAATAGCAAGCATTCCATATGTATTGATATTAGTTGTCATAACTTCACGTGAATAAGTTGAAGGATTATCTGATTTTGTATGATAATGCATTTGAATCCATCCTTTTTCTCCTTCAGATGTTCCTGGAACATTCACAAAATAAGGAACCCCAGCATGACGATAAGAAACACCATCTTCCATTGTATTTGCATCTACAGAAGTGTCATTGATTCCTTTAGGATAAATATTGTCTTCTGGATCAATTGCAATTTCATTTACAAATTGTTTAACTGCTGAGGCATATTCTGGAACACAAGATATTTCCATTTTACTAGCTCCATCATAAAATGCTGGTAATTCAAAATTAAGCATTGCTATTGTTTTCTGTGCCCATTCTGGATGAACTGTATTAATCATTTCCCAAGCACCTGTTGTCCAATCATATTCAGTATTAGCTGCACCCCATTCTTCTGAACCATGTGCAATAAATAAAATATCATTTTCAGGTGTATAATTACTTTCTTTCATTGCTTTAGCAATAGCCATAATTAAACCAATCGCACAACTATCATCTTGAAATGATCTAAAATAAATATCATAATGACCAGAAATAATAATTTGTTGTTTTGAAGATTTACCTGGTATCTTTCCTACAACATTGTATGAAACACCATCATCTAAAGAATAGTCATTATCTATTTTTAGTGTTGTTTTATTATTTCCAGCTTTTAATGCTTTTTTTATACTTTTATAATTATTTTTTGAAATAGCCACCGTTGGAATTAAGTCATCACAACATACATCCTGTACATTAATTTGATCATCATCATAAGTTCCATAACCGCCATTATCATACGTCACTAATGCTGCTGCTTTATGTAAAGCGGCTTCTTCCATATACATATCGATCCAAGCTACATTAAATTGATCTACACCAGCAAGAACAATCTTACCTTCAACATCTTTTCCTTCATAATCTGCTGCTGTTCCATTACCAACATCAACCATTTCAGCAACAATTCCTTCTTTTGAAGTTCCTGATAACTGATAAGATGCTGGCATCATTTGAATATCTGTTCCTTCTATTTTTAAAGAAGCTGAGTTAAATTGCCATTTATCTACAGTCACAGGAATTTTTTCTGTTTCTAATCCAATTTTTCCCATTTCCTTTTCAATATAATCAGCTGCTTTATGTTCAGCATCTGATCCTGCAGAACGATATCCTAACTCATTAGATAATAAATCATCATCTTCTGCTAATGCTTTAGAAATGTTGTAAGCATACTTTGCATCAACATTCTCTAAATAATGCTCCATTGTTGTCTTTTTAGGATTACACCCAGTCAATGAAACCATCATTGTTAAAACAATCAATAAACTTATCCTTTTTTTCATTCTCTATTTCCTCCCAAACAATAAAAAAGACAGATGTTTATACACACCTGTCTCATCATATTTTGAACTATCTGTAACAGAAATCCTACTTACTGACCATTTCATAAGGTATATATAAACACTTTACAAAACTGAGCTTTTAACTCAATCAATAAGGGCATATGCCCTTCCGTATTCCACTAAATACGGTTCTTGTCTCTTCAACAAGTCTTCGGCATCTGACCCGGCCGTCCGTGTAGCCTTTAGCATATTGCTGGTCATTCTGTACAGATTTTTGTACGAAATTTATATTACATAAGTTTATTGATAAAATCAATATTATTTAATAAATTTTAAAATATGTTAAAATTATATTGAAGGGAGGAAATAATCATGTTGCTTGATAAATTAAATATTATTTTAAATTCTAGTGATGAATTTTCTCCTAAATATATCATTAGTTCATTTGTTAAAAATAATCTTTATGAAATTCCTTCAATGTCTATTGATGCTATTGCCCTTTCATGTCATACATCTAAAAGCCAAATTTCTAAATATGTAAAATCATTAGGTTATGAAACTATGAAAGATTTTAAAGATGCTTGTTTAGATAATATTTCTAGTATAGAAAGAACCAATAAAACCTTATTTTCATTACAGAATAGTATAGAAAAACAATTTTCATCTTTTACAAATCACATCATTGATGAATTACATTATACAATGAATCAAATTGATGAAATCAATTTATTAAAATTAGTAAATGATATAAAGAAAAGTAAACGTATCTTTGTTTATGGTCATGGTCATGCAAGAACTCTTTGTACCTATATTCAAAATGAACTTTCTGCAAAACAAAAAGAAACTATTATCTGTGATGTTGATTTTGAAAAAGAATATAATTTTCAAGATAGTGATCTTCTTTTACTCATTAGTATCAATGGAAATACGTTTTACTTTGATAAAAGAGTGGTGCATCATATTTTAAAGTGTTCAGTTAATACATGGCTGATTAGTTGTAAAGATAATATAAACTTTTCAAAGAACTATTTATATATTCCAACATTAAATGATAAATATAATGATTATTTATTAAGACATATTCTTGATTTTATCTTGATGTATTAAGTTTCCATTTTGGAAACTTTTTTATTTAATTTCTATATATTTTCTATAATACCTTTGTAATTAAAAGTAAAGGAGAAACAACAAATGGGATTTAGAAAAGATTTTTTATGGGGTGGTGCGACAGCCGCCAATCAATGTGAAGGTGGAGCAAATGAAGGAAACAGAGGTGTTGCTAATGTAGATCTTATGCCTTTAGGTGAAGATCGTTATTTAGTTGGTACTGGTAAAATGAAAATGTATGATTTTGATGATCAACATTTTTATCCAGCTTTAACTGCTGTTGATTTTTATCATCATTATAAAGAAGATATTGCTTTATTTGGTGAAATGGGATTTAAAACTTTTCGTTTATCTATTGCTTGGACACGTATTTTCCCAAATGGTAATGAAGAAAAACCAAATGAAGCAGGATTAAAATATTATGAAGATATTTTTAAAGAATGCCATAAATATGGTATTGAACCTCTTGTTACTATTAATCATTTTGATTGTCCAATATATTTAATTAAAAAAATCGGTGGTTGGCGAAGTAGAGAAATGATTGATTATTTCTACAAGCTTTGTAAAACTTTATTTATTAGATACAAAGGATTAGTTAAATATTGGTTGACTTTTAATGAAATCAATATGATTTTACATTTTCCTTTTGTCGCTGCTGGTCTTTGTTTTGAAGAAGGTGAAAATGAAACACAAGCTATGATTACAGCTGTTCATCATCAACTTCTAGCAAGTGCCATGGCCACAAAACTTGCTCATGAAATAGATTCAAATAATCAAATTGGTTGTATGCTAGCTGCTGGTTCTTATTATCCTGAAACATGTAAACCAGAAGATTATTGGAAAGCAATTTGTGACAATCGAGAAGTCTATATGTTTGCAGATGTTCAAGCAAGAGGTTATTATCATAATTATGCATTAAAATGGCTTGAAGAAAGAAATGCATCTATTCCTTTTGTAAAAGGTGATAAAGAATTATTAAAAGAAAATACCGTGGATTTTGTAAGTTTCTCATATTATTCATCAAGAGTAAGTAGTAGTGATTTATCTAAAGGAAAACAATCAGAAAGTAATATTTTTTCTTCTGCTAAAAATCCTTATTTAAAAGAAAGTGATTGGGGTTGGGCTATTGATCCTTTAGGATTTAGAAGTACTCTTAATGAACTCTATGATCGTTATCAAAAACCATTATTTGTTGTAGAAAATGGTTTAGGAGCGAAAGATATTATTGAACAAGATGGTTCTATTCATGATGATTACCGTATTGATTATTTAAGACAACATATTCATAACATGAAAGATGCTGTTGAAAAAGATGGTGTTGATTTGCTAGGTTATACAACTTGGGGATGTATTGATTTAGTTTCTAATGGTACAGGTGAAGTTAAAAAAAGATATGGATTTATTTATGTAGATCGAGATAATTTAGGAAATGGAACTTATCAAAGAATTAAAAAGGATTCATTTTATTGGTATAAAAAAGTCATTGAAACAAATGGAGAAGATTTGTATTAAAAAAACAGCTAATGCTGTTTTTTTAAATATCTTTCTAAAAATGAATGAGCAAGAGAGCCTTGTTTGATTTGTTTTCTTGCTTCTTCAATTGAATACCAATGAGCTTCATCAACTTCATTTGTAAGCTTAAAATCTTCACTGTCAACAACAACTGCATAATTATGCATTAAAGTATTAGATGGTTGATAGTATTCATTATCATTATATGTATAATCAACTACATTTAAATTCACTTCTTCTTTAATTTCTCTAATCAATGTTTCTTTCGCGTTTTCACCTTTTGTAATATATCCAGCTACTAATACATTGAAATCTTTTCCATATTGTTTAATAAGCAAAATCTTATCTTTTGTAGGATTAAAGATAATCGTTGAAATTGCACTATTGAACATTGGAAAACGAAATTGTTTACATGTTGGACAATAAGGCACAAGTCCATCTATGCCACATTCTTTTTCTATAAGTTTAGTTCCACATTCACTACAATATTTCATTATTTATCACCTACGCCATTATAACGTAAACAAATAATAACTAACAATATTAAATTTATAAGATGAAAACATAAAGCGATAATAAAAACAATTTGATAACTTTGTGTAAAATCATATAAATAACCAATTAATGTTAATGAACTGGCACTTCCTACATTTGTAAGAAAACCAATAACAGAATAAGTTCTTGCATAGTTTTCATTTCCAAAGAAATAACGTGTTAACATCGGAATCCCTACAGCACCCACAGAATAAATAGAACCAAACATCAATGAACCGATATAAAGTAAAAGCGTTTCTTGATGAATCACTCCCAAAAATAATAGAATCAAAGAAAGACAATTTGTTAGAATCATCATGATTACTGCTTTTATAGGACTTAATAAATCACTTAAAAATCCAATTAATAATTTAGTACTAATATTGCCTATCATGGTAAATGACATGAAAGTTGCTCCGATAGTAACTGATAAATGAATACTTACAGCAATACCTGATAGATGTTGAGAAATCCCTGTAATTGAAGTATGTAAAAGAGTAAATAAACACATACAAAGGAAACTGATGGTTAGTAACTTTATTTTATTATTTTGAGCTTTAGTTGTTTCTTTTCTATTTTGATAACCATAAGGTAGTAAATGCTCTTTTCGAGGATCGATATTCCAAGGAACAATTAATGCTGGAAGAACTAAAACAAGAATACAGATAGCCATGAAACGATAAGTCATTTGCCAACCATAACAAGTAATCCATGAACTTAATAAAGGTGAAAAGATAGCCCCTGAAAGTCCACTAAAACTTAATGCTAAACTCGTCGCTAAGCCATGTTTTTTATCAAACCAATTTGTAATAACAACTGTAATAGGAACCATTCCATAAATACCTACACCGATTCCTCTTAAAATACCTAAAATATAAAATAAATAAACAGATGTACTATAAGACATCAACCAAGTTGCACCACTTGATAAAATAACACCTATTAGTAAGACCTCTTTATAGAAATATTTTTTAATCACTTTTGACATCTTTAATGAAGTTAATGCTGTCGCTAAAGTTGAAAGTGTGGCATGCATCGCAAAAGTTCCTTTTAACACTTTTAAACTTTTAGCTACAGGTGTATAAAAAACACCTATCGCATTGGTACATAAACCAATAGAACTGGCTGCTAAACAACACATAAAAAAAACAATCATCCAATGTTTATAACTTTTATTGATCATAATTTTCACCTCAATAAAAACATATAACTTTATAATCTCTAACGCATTAGATTTCCTAAATTAAGAAAAGGAGGATCAAATCCTCCTTGCATATTCTTGAGCTATTAAACTTGCAATAAATTGTAATTGATAAGGGTGACTGTTTTGATCTCGTTTAGAATCAAAGGTAATCACATGATCAATAAAATCTGGATAACTTTCTTGTTTACTTGAAATCAACCAAATTTGTGGTTTCTTTAATTTATTCTTTAAAGTGCTTATATCAGGATAATCAAAATAACATCCTGTATAAGAAAAGATAATTAATAAATCATCTTCATTGGTTGATGAAATATATTGTAATTGTTGCTTATAGGAAATATGTGAATAAGTTTGTTTTCCTAACATCAATAAATCACTTTGTAAATTAAAAGCAACTGCTCCTGCTTTTAATAAACCAAAGATACCTACTTGTTGATATTTTTGGATTTCTTTGCATAAGGCATTTATTTGTTGCATATCTATTGATTTTTCTACCATTGTAATACTTTCTTTAACTTTTAAACTATATTCTTCTAAACGATTTTTAGCCTTAGAAGATGAAGAATATTGTTCAAAATTCATCTTTATTGAAATCAATAACTCTCTCAATTCATTAAAATCATTTAATCCTATTTCCTTACAAAACCTTGAAATAGAACTCATCGCTACAGAACATTCCTTTGCCATCTCTTGAATACCAATATCCTTAATATCATCTAAATGATTTAATAAATACGTTGCAATTTGACTATTCGTTGAATCTTTCTTTTCACTTGCTAAAGTCTAAATAAGAACCATAAACCAGCACTTTCCAAAGCCAATCATATTTTTT
>OJNJ01001310.1_pt1 | contig 14269 bp, 6 predicted proteins | sample 1597491 | NCBI WGS metagenome assembly OJNJ01 (sample SAMEA2452132, study PRJEB22498) | human gut metagenome | biome: human feces; feature: human gut; material: feces | place: Australia | collected 2012 | reverse complement strand
GGAATCAAGACTCCGTTGAAACAACTCAAAGGATTTAAACGTGTGCACATCAAGAAAGGAGCTACCGAACAAGTATCCATAGAAATTCCGAAAGAAGAATTACGTTTGTGGGATGACCAGAAGAAACAATTCTATACACCTTCGGGAACATACCATTTCATGGTCGGCAAATCTTCTGATAATATCTGTTTGCAAAAGACAGCGGAACTATAATTGTTCCATAAGAAGGCAGGCTGATATTATTAATAGTCACCTCAATACTGTAAATGCGGAGATACTGATTCTAAATAAAGAACGGTATTCTCCGCATTTCTTTATCATCACAGTCAGATTAAAATAGATACTGTAAAGCGCGGAAATAAACCGTTTGCTGCAAATGTTTCATTTTTTGCTCTGTTTATATATACTTTCCAGCTTATTCTTGACTACTTTTGACACATCAAATTTATTCATTTATTCTCCATATATTTTGAAGGGGGCACACCAAATTGTTCCGTAAAGTGCTTCCTTAATGTCCGGGCATCACTGAATCCTACTTTTTCGGAAATCTCCTGAATGGAGTAACGATTTTCCATAATCAACGAAGCAGCCTTACTCACCCGCACACTCCGGATCATATCGACCACAGATAACTCACTACGTTGCTTTACCTTCCGGTATAAAGTAGGTTGGCTCATGTGAAGTTGTTCGGCCAACATCTTAACGTTGAAGTTCTCATTAGACAGATTCTTCTCAACCACGTGAATGAGTTTTGTATAAATTCGTCATCCGCCTCTTCATCTTCAACCGATTCTCGTTTCAACATCAATGCTTTGGTATAAATGCGTTTCAGACGTTCGCGCTGAAGAATCAGGTTCTCTACCTTTGCTTTCAATACTTCCGGATTGAAAGGCTTCATCATATAGTCATCCGCCCCACTATAAGATCCTTGCAATACATCTGCATCTTCTGCCTTGGCCGTCAACATCAGGATAGGAATATGAGCGGTCTCTTGCCGTTCACGTATCTCCCGGCAACAGGCAAACCCATCTTTAACCGGCATCATTACATCCGAGATAATCAGATCGGGTATCTCATTGGTAGCAATCCGGACCCCTTCCTCACCATCAGCCGCTTCAAGTACCGTGTATTTTGTCACAAACAAAGAGCGAATATACTGACGGACATCTACATTATCTTCAACAATCAGCAATGTTTTCTTTGTGACCGGAACTCCTTCTTCCAATTTTTCCTGTACAGATAGAGGTTGAAACTGCGGTTCCGTTTCATGCCCGCGATAATCTACTATTTCATATAAATCACCAGTAAAGTGAGATTTACCTTCCGGTATCAATAATACGAATGTAGAACCTTTTCCCGGCTCACTATCAAGAATGACCTGTCCATGATGCAGATCCATCGTATTTTTCACAATCCGCAGTCCAATGCCTACTTTAGTAGAGAAAGCCGGTGAATTATCACCCGTAATGAAAGAGTCAAAAATGCGCTTCTGAAACTCATCCGGTATTCCCTCACCCGTATCCGATACTGTTATCTGGCAAAAAGGCTTTCCATCCTGTTCCATACGGGTAAGAGTGAGCAATACCTCTCCATTGGGAGAAGTGTATTTAAAAGCATTAGATAGTAGATTTCCGACCGACGAAGTTATTTTCTCCGTATCTATCCATAGGAAAACAGGATCTTCCGGAAGTCTTACCTGAAATGTACATCCTTTTATCCCTGCCATTTGGCGAAAAGACTCTGCTACTTCTCTCACTAGCTCCACAATATCCGCTTCTGACAAACGCAGTTTCACCATCCCGGCCTCTATTTTTTGTACATAGAGCAACTGATCGACCAGTGTATGTAGCGAGGAGCTGTTTTTATACATGGTATATAGCTTGCTATACAGTGGATCGGATGCCTTTATGTGTTCCAATAATTCCTGTAATGGGGCAAGAATCAAGGTTAGCGGCGTACGTAGTTCATGTGCCGCACTTGTAAAAAAGTTCTCACGCTCCATCCGGATTTGTCGCTCTTTCTCACGCTCTAAGTTTACTGACAGAAGTTCATGTTCCATGCGCATTTCACGTTCCATACGCATCTGACGATGTTTGACAAGACGAATCAAATAAGCCACACCACCGGCCAATAACAGTAAAATAAATAATCGGAAAGGCAATGTACGACTCCAATGCGGTAGAATATGTATTTGGAGTGATGTAACCTTTCCATCTTTCCCGTCAGGATAAATATTCTTCACTTCAAATGTATAATCCCCTTCGGGTAAGTTCATATAAGTAGCCTTCTCTCCATCGTTAGAAACCAACCAATGCGTCTGATATGGTAATAAGCGGTAATTGTACTTCTGTTGTTCCTCTGCATAAGAAAGATTATTAAAAGATAAAACAAAGTCACGATTTTCATTATTCAAAGTAATCGAACTAGTATATGAAATGCCTTCTGCCAATACAGTCTGCCCATTTATTTTATCCCCAATCCCTACAGGACGACCATCTACCTCAAGTCCAGTAATAAGAACCTGATCTTCATCCAAATGACCATCCACGTCATCCGGATCAAAATAAGTGAGCGATTTATTATTGCCAAAAAATAGTGTATTATCAGCAAGTAATGCCGAACGATTGCTTCCACTTATATAATAATTATAAAAAAGGTGCTGATGCCTACTGTAACGAGAGACTCCCGAATTACTTCCCAACCAAATATGTCCTCGGTTATCTTCAACCAGACATCCTATAAAATTACTACATAATCCATTTCTAGTTGTATAATACTCACGTATTGCATCCTTTTTAGGTGAAAGAATAGCGAAACCATCCATATAACCTACATATACATTACCATCAGAAGATACTAACAAAGAACGAACCGAATTATTTTTGATATTCGCTTTCTTCTCATAGCCTGTCTCTAAAGACATCTCTCCTCTAGAATCAATTTTCAATTTGCAAACTCCTGCATTACTTGTACCTAACCATATAGTTCCGTCCTTCGTGCCGGCAATAGCTCGTATACAAATAGGAGTAGGGTCCTTAAACAAAATCTCAATAGGGATTTTGTTGCAAAATCCAGAATCTATATTCAATTTCCAAACTCCATCATTAGTACCTACCCATAAATTTCGATTAGTATCCCAATATAATGCCCAAATTGACACAGTATTCACTTTACCTCTATCTTGTAAAAAATGTAATCGAAATTGTTTTGTTGCCTCATTATATGAAGTTAATGTTCCATCCCTATTTCCAAACCAAAGTGAACCTCTATTATCATTAATGGCACAAAGAACTGTATTTTTACTTTGAATATCCGGAGTACCAACCCTAGTAAAATTCATTCGTCTTCCTGGTTCAAAAGGTTGCTCACTTTTCATAATCCCTTGATGAAACGTAGCCATCCAAACATATTTTCTATTATCCATGACTATACCACAAATTTCATTATGCCTCTCTTGATGAAATTGGTTATAAAATTGTGACCGTAGATCAGAATAAATCACTCCTCCCCCATTAGTACCTATCCAAACAATCCCACTGGGGTCGTAATACGCTGAAATCATTCTTGTTTCTAAGTTGCGGTGAAGTTGTGAAGCTGTATTATAGTATATTTCTGTCATCATTCTTTTCGGATCATTCTTATCCTGAAATAATAAAGTATACCCACTCCAAGTCACTGCAAGATAACGATTATTATTAATTGGAATAACTTGAAAAACATCTGTATGGGATAGACTGTTTTCTTTATTATTTTCCTTATAAGTAATTCTGTCTATATACCCAGAAGAAACGTAATAACGCAGAATACCGTGTCCAATAGTAGAAACCCATACCACTCCTTTATCATATAATACCGAAGTTGCATCCCAAGTTTTATTTTTCCACAAAGATATCTTTTTAGATTTCTCCGAAGATTCAGGCTGAAACAATAGCAAATTTCCTTGCTGTGTAACCAAACATAACATTTCATGATTATCAGTATAACACATTGCACAGAAATTATCACCAGAATCAATCAAATCTTTATACTGTTTCTCACATTTCAATTTAATCTGAACAACCTCTCCTTTCTCATTTTTAACTTCTTCCTGTGTATATAGATATAATTTATTCCCTGACAGTCCCCAAAAAGAGTTATTATCTATAGGTAATAAGTGAGAGACATGTACAGAACTATAATCCGTTGCATGGACGATCGGTATAAATTTCTCCAGCGACCGAGCAAAACAATATAAAGTATTTCCAGCGATAACTCCCAAATATCGATCTGACATCTCTACAATTTCGGAAACATACATATACGCTGGTGAAGAAGAGAAGTTTTTTATTAATTTACCATCATAACGGCTCAAGCCATTATTAGTACCAAACCACATAAAGCCATCCCGATCTTTGTAGATAGATGTAATAGTATTATCCGCCAGCCCATCCTGCATGGTTAACAGACGAATATCTCTATCAAAAAAAGCATAACCAGAAACGACCGGACAATTACATATAAACAAAACCAATAAAAAGAGATTTAGCTTCTTCATATTAATAATCAATTTATTGCAAAAGAACGAAATAAAGCCTAAACATACAAAAGAGATTCAAAAAAAACATGGTATTGAATTAAACGTGTATGCTGAATGATATAGACATGCCCCTACGTAATCTCTCAATCCCTGTACATTTGCCATGTAATTAAACCTTATGTATAACTTTAAATAAGAAACGAATGAAAAAAATTTCAATCTTATTCATGTTGTTGCTTGGCATTACTACATTATATGCACAGCAATTGAACATTACGGGTACTGTGATTGACAAAAAGCTCAACGAGCCAATCATCGGTGCCACAGTCCAAGTAAAAGGGACGAACAATGGATCCATCACGGACATGGAAGGTAAGTTTTCATTGAAAAACGTTAGCAAAGGAGGTATACTGACTGTTTCCTACATAGGTTACACCACTCAGTCAATTCCTCTCAATGGTACACAAACATCCTTCAGGATTGAGTTAAGTGAAGATTCAAAAACTCTTGATGAAGTAGTGGTAGTAGGCTTCGGTACTCAGAAAAAAGTAAATCTGACCGGAGCGGTTACAAGTGTAGATACCAAAGCACTAGCATCACGTCCGGTATCACAAGTCGGCCAAGCCCTGCAAGGTGTAGTTCCAGGCTTAAATCTATCGACTCCTGATTTAGGGGGACAGTTGGGACAAACAATGAACGTAAACATTCGCGGAACAGGAACCATTGGTAAAGGATCAAGTGCCTCACCACTTATACTGATTGATGGAATGGAAGGCAATATGAATAATCTGAATCCAGAAGATATTGAAAATATTTCTGTCTTGAAAGATGCTGCTTCTTCTTCCATCTATGGTTCACGTGCTGCATTCGGTGTTATCTTAATCACTACAAAGAAAGGAAAAGCGGGCAAAATGCAAGTGAACTATAACAATAGTTTCCGCTATTCCGGACCAACCAGCCTTCCTAATCAACTTGATTCCTATCGTTTTGCCAATTATTTCAATGATGCAGCCATTAATCAGGGAGGAAGTGTGATCTTTGATGAAGAGACCATTGACCGTATCCAAAAGTATATGGCAGGCGAGATTACAACCACCACCATAGCTAACGGTACCAACTGGCATTTCCACGAAAAAGCAAATGATAACGTAAACTGGTGGAAAAAACATTTTCAATGGGCCTGGTCAAACGAACATAATATCAGTTTAAATGGAGGAACAGAGAAGTTACAATACTATGTTTCAGGGAGCTACTTAAACCAAGATGGTAATCTTCGTTATGGAAATGATAATTATAAACGTTACAACGCAACAGCAAAAGTCAATACCCAAATCAACAAATATGTAGATTTCAACATTAATACCAAATTTGTTCGTTTTGATCTTGACAATCCAGTATATCTTGAGGAAGGTGGACTTCTTTATCATGACATTGCACGTATGTGGCCTATGATGCCTTTTAAAGATCCGAACGGTTATTATATGAGAAATGGAAAACTCAATCAATTGACTGACGGTGGACGTGCCAAAACACATAATGACAATATTTATCTTCAGGGACAATTAGTTATTCATCCGCTAAAAGGATGGAATATCTATGCAGAAGCAGGTATGAGAGTCATCAACCAAAATAAGCAAACCAACCTTAATCCAATCTATGAGCACGACGTAAACGGTAATCCATTAGCATTGGCTTTCAGCGGAAGTTACTCACCAGGATCTTCATTTGCACGTTCAGCATACCACAATAGTAACTTTTATACGACAAGTGTGTACACCGATTACACATTACAAATAAAAGATCATTATTTCAAAGCTTTAGTCGGAATGAATACCGAAGAATATGTATATCGCGAACTTGCCGCACAACGTCCTGACGTGATTAGTAGTCTCATTCCAGAAATTAGTGCAGCAACGGGAGAAGATAAAATCAATAGTTCAAAATACAATGATTGGTCTACAGCCGGGTTCTTCGGACGTCTCAACTACAGTTACAAAGACCGCTACATGGCTGAAGTAAATGTTCGTTACGACGGATCATCCCGCTTTTTAAAAGATCAACGTTGGAATGTATTTCCTTCTTTCTCTTTGGGATGGAACTTAGCACGTGAATCATTCTTTGAACCAATTAACAACATTATTAATACACTAAAACCCCGCGTATCATGGGGTATGCTCGGTAACCAGAACACAGACTCTTACTATCCGTTCTATTTAACACAAAGTGTAACAGCCAATGGTGGCAATTGGCTAATGGACGGCAGTAGACCAACAACAGCCGGAGTTCCTGGAATGGTCAGCAGTACACTCACATGGGAAAAAATCTATAATACCAATTTAGGCATCGACCTTGGTATGTTCAACAATCGTCTGAACATGACTTTTGAATACTTCATACGTAGAACGAAAGACATGGTAGGCCCTGCAGCCGAAGTCGGTGCAATATTAGGAACTGCTCTGCCAAATACCAATAATGCTGAGTTGAAAAATAAAGGATGGGAACTACAGGCCAATTGGAGAGATAATATTGGAAAAGTTAACTATAATATAGGATTTAACCTTTCTGACAACCGCGCCAAAGTAATTTCATATCCAAACGCTTCTAAAGCCCTATGGGATTCTAATGGAAATACTCTTTATTACAACGGAATGACTATCGGAGAAATTTGGGGGTATGAAACTGAAGGTATTGCCCAAACAGACGCACAGATGACCGAATGGCTGGCTAGCAATGATCAGAGTAAAATAGGTTCAGTTTGGGGTGCAGGTGATATCATGTATCGAGACCTTAATGGTGATGGTATAGTAGACAAAGGAAACAGTACTGCCACAGACCATGGTGATTTAAAGAAAATCGGAAATAGCACTCCACGCCTTCGTTTCGGTTTAAGCTTAGGAGCTGACTGGAAGGGTTTCGATATTCAAATGTTTTTCCAAGGAGTCATGAAACGTGATTTATGGTTGAGCGGACCAATGTTCTGGGGAGCAGATGGAGGAGAATGGCAATCAGTAGGTTTTGACGAACATCTTGATTATTTCCGTCCTGAAAATACAACTTCTATATTCGGAGCAAATTTGAACTCCTACTATCCCAAAGCCTACTTAGGAGACAAAGGAAACAAAAACAAGCAAACTCAAACGCGTTATCTGCAAAATGGTGCTTACATGCGTATGAAAAATCTGCAAATAGGATATACATTCCCCAAAGCTTGGATGAATAAAGCAAAAATTGAAAAGCTCCGCATTTATGTCAGTGGAGAGAATTTATTCACAATCAGTGGTATTGCCGATATGTTCGATCCAGAAGCAACAGCCGGTAACGGATTTAGCAACGGAAAGACTTATCCGCTGTCAAAGACTATTTCATTTGGATTAAATATTACTCTTTAAAAAGCAAGAACAATGAAAAAGAATCTATTATATATTTTTAGTTTAGCAAGTGTTTTATGCTCTTGCAATGACTTTCTCGACAAAGAGCCACTAGATGCCGTACCTACCGACAAATATCTTTTGGCAGAAAGCGATTTAGCAGCCTATTCGGCTAATCTATATGATCAACTTCCATCCCACACTCCAGGCCAATACAGTATGGGAGTATTTGCAACAGACAATAATAGTGACAACCAAGCAGCAAGTAATCCAAACGGTTCATTTGTAAAGGGAGAAACACGTGTGGCTCAAAGTGGAGGTGCTTGGGATTTTGGGAAAATCCGGAATGTCAATTATTTCATCAATAAGGTACGTCCCCGACTGGAAGCCGGCGAACTTAGTGGAGTAGAAGCTAACAATATGCACTATCTGGGAGAGATGTATTTCTTTCGCGCTTATATTTACTTTACTAAATTAGTTGCACTCGGTGATTTCCCTATCTTAAAACATTGGATTTCGGAAGATTATGAAACAGTTAGAGAGGCAAGTAAACGGCGCCCGCGCAATGAAGTAGCACGTTTCATCATACAAGATTTAGATTCTGCTTACTATTATATGAAAGCAACCCCACCAATGAGCAATCGCCTAACCAAAGACTGTGCTGCCCTCATGAAAAGTCGTGTGGCATTATTTGAAGGTACTTGGGAAAAATACCACAAAGGGACCGCACGTGTACCAGGAGGTCCGGGATGGCCAGGAGCAAACAAAGATTATTTAAAGGACTTCACTATCAATATTGATTCTGAAATTAAATACTTCCTGACAGAAGCTAAAACTGCCGCTCAAATAGTAGCTGATAAATACACTTTATTTAACGATTATCCGTCGTTATTCAACAGCCAATCATTAGCTAACGCTTCGGAAGTGTTATTGTGGAGAGCCTACGACGCCAGTTTAACTCCGGCAGTCAACCATTTTGTTGTCGGTTACATCCAACGCAATGGAGGTGGGAATACCGGATGGACTCGTAGTATGATGCAAAGTTATTTGATGGAAAATGGCTTGCCGATATACGCAAACAATTCTGGTTATCAAGGAGATAAAACTTATGAAGCAGTTGCAACCAATCGTGATCCACGACTAACTTATAATACTTTATTACCTGGAGATCTCTTATCTGAAGGGGGAAGTAACATTGAATATCTAGTCAAAGGATATGGTTATTATTATCGTGCACCAATTGTACTTGGACAGAACGAAAACAAATGTCCCACCGGCTATTCAGTAAAAAAGGGATTAGCAACAGATGCCGCACAAGGACCTACACTCCCATCAACTACAGCCTGTGTCATATTCCGTGCAGCAGAGGCATACTTGAATTATATGGAAGCTGATTATGAACTGAATAACTCGCTTGATGCCAACAGTTCCAAATACTGGAAAGCTTTACGAAATCGAGCAGGAATGGATACCGATTTTCAAAAAACAATAGACGCTACAGATCTGAGTAAAGAGATCGATTTTGCCCGCTATTCAGGTTCTGAATTTGTTTCAACCACTTTGTATAATATTCGTCGGGAACGTCGCATCGAATTTGCGGCCGAAGGATTACGCCTAAATGATCTGAAACGCTGGCGTGCACTAGACATGATGCAAGGTTATCACGTAGAAGGATTCGATTTATGGAGTGAAAATTATCAACGTTACAAAACTCCTAGCCCAATACCAGTTGCAGACGTCACTCTCTCTGTCATTAATCTGATTGAATCAGGTAACAATAATGCTAATGTATCAGCTAAATCAGAAAGTCAATACTTACGTCCTTACCGGATCAATACAAACAACATTGCATACAATGGCTATAATTGGAACCAAAATAAATATTTAAATCCAATTGCTTTTGACCACTTCCGTCTGACGACAGCAGAAGAAGGATCAACCGACTATACAACCTCTACGATTTATCAAAATCCAGGATGGAAGATAGAAACGAGCAGTCTCCCTGAAGGAGATTAGTTTTCAGTAGATTAAATATCTTACTCAAGACAAGATCTCCTCCCCCAAAAAGGAGGAGATCTTATTATTTTCAATAAAAATTGTATTCTACCCAAAAAAGAGTAACTTTACAGCATTATGAAAAATATCATCCCTCAAGCACTGCTTACCATGCCTATTTTGAGCACTGGACTACAAGCACAAGAAAAGCAACCGACTCCCAATCTAGTCTTCATCATGGCCGACCAATATCGTGGAGATGCCATCGGTTGCATCGGTAAAGAACCTGTAAAGACTCCCCACCTGGACAAGCTTGCCTCCGAAGGAATTAACTTCACCAATGCTATCAGTAGTTATCCGGTATCATCGCCGGCAAGAGGAATGCTAATGACCGGTATGTATCCCATTGGCAGTAAAGTAACCGGGAACTGTAACTCCGAAACCGCTCCTTACGGAGTGGAACTTTCCCAAAACGCCCGCTGTTGGAGCGATGTGCTTAAAGATCAGGGATACAATATGGGATACATCGGAAAGTGGCATCTGGATGCACCCTACAAGCCCTATGTAGACACTTACAATAATCGCGGGAAAGTGGCATGGAACGAATGGTGTCCACCCGAACGTCGCCACGGTTTCGACCATTGGATAGCTTATGGAACATATGATTACCATTTGAAACCGATGTACTGGAATACCACTGCTCCACGAGACAGCTTCTATTATGTCAACCAATGGGGTCCGGAATACGAAGCAAGCAAAGCTATCGAATACATCAACGGACAGAAAGACCAAAAACAACCGTTTGCATTGGTGGTATCGATGAATCCTCCACACACGGGATATGAATTGGTGCCGGACCGATATAAAGAGATATACAAAGATCTGGATGTAGAGGCGCTTTGCAAAGGACGTCCCGATATCCCGGCCAAAGGTACGGAAATGGGAGACTACTTCCGAAATAACATCCGGAACTATTATGCCTGCATCACCGGTGTAGACGAAAATGTAGGGCGAATCATCGAGGCCCTTAAACAAAATAATTTATTTGATAATACGATCGTGGTCTTTACCTCTGACCATGGAATCTGTATGGGTGCTCACGAAAATGCCGGAAAAGATATCTTCTATGAAGAGTCTATGCGTATCCCCATGATTCTATCTTGGCCGGATCAAATAAAACCACGTAAAAGCGACCCGTTGATGATTGCTTTTGCCGACCTATACCCCACACTCCTGTCAATGATGGGATTCAGTAAAGAAATCCCGGAAACAGTACAGACATTCGACCTGTCCAATGAAGTACTGACCGGAAAAAACAAAAAAGATCTTGTACAACCATACTATTTCGTAAAATTCGATAACCATGCAACAGGTTATCGCGGACTCCGTACCGACCGATATACATATGCCGTACACGCAACAGACGGAAAGATCGATAATGTCATTCTTTTCGACCGTACCAATGATCCTCATGAAATGAATAACATTGCCAGCCAACAATTGAAACTTACCCATACATTTAACCGGCAACTGAAAACATGGCTTGAAAAGACCAATGACCCATTTGCCCAATATATAAAACTTAAATAATCATGAACAGAATCAACACCACCCTACTCTTACTTTTTTGCTCAGTCTATTGCTTGGCGCAACAGGCTACTATCCCCGTTCCCAAGCCCTTTCAGTTGAAATGGCATCAAGCGGAAATGGGAGCCGTATTCCATTATGATCTGCATGTGTTCGACGGAGTACGCTACGGACAAGGCAACAACCGCATCAATCCGATAGAAGATTACAACATATTCAACCCTACGGAACTAAACACAGACCAGTGGGTGCTGGCAGCCAAAGCAGCCGGATGTAAGTTTGCCGTACTGACTGCCACTCATGAAACCGGTTTCGGTCTCTGGCAGAGTGACGTAAATCCTTATTGCCTCAAAGCCGTAAAATGGAGAGACGGCAAAGGTGATATCGTCCGTGACTTTGTCAACTCTTGCCGCAAATACGGCTTACAACCGGGTATCTACATCGGTATCCGGTGGAATTCTCTTTTGGGCATACATAACTTTAAGGCAGAAGGAGAAGGAGAATTTGCTCACAACCGGCAAACATGGTACAAACGACTGTGTGAAAAGATGGTGACCGAACTTTGTACCCGTTATGGAGATCTATACATGATTTGGTTTGACGGCGGCGCCGATGATCCTCGTGGAGACGGACCGGACGTAGAGCCTATTGTGAATAAATATCAGCCTAATTGCCTGTTCTATCATAATATAGATCGTGCAGATTTCCGTTGGGGTGGTTCCGAGACCGGTACCGTAGGTTATCCCTGCTGGTCCACCTTCCCCGCTCCCTGTTCACATCACAAACGGATAGAAAGCAATGTCGATCAAATCGAACTGTTGAAGCATGGCGACAAAGATGGAAAATACTGGGTACCGGCCATGGCAGATACTCCTTTACGTGGAGCCAACGGACGTCACGAATGGTTCTGGGAACCGGATGACGAAAACAACATCTATCCATTGAACGAACTAATGGATAAATATGAAAAATCAGTAGGGCGGAACGCTACCCTGATTTTAGGCCTGACACCCGACCCGAACGGATTAATACCTACAGGAGACGAACAACGCCTGAAAGAATTCGGTACAGAAATCAATCGTCGCTTCTCTTCTCCATTAGCCCAGATATCGGGACAGAAAAAAAGTTTGACCTTGAAACTGGACAAAAAGCAACCAGTAAACTACTGCATCATTCAAGAAAACATACAGAACGGAGAACGTATCCGCCAATATAAAGTAGAAGCCAAGGTAAATGGAAAGTGGCAAACAGTTTGTTCCGGAGAATCTGTCGGACACAAACGCATCGAAAAATTCGATCCGGTAGAAGCTACGGCATTACGGCTAACCGTACTGCAATCCACTGCATTACCCGATATTATCAATTTCAGTGCTTTTTCTGTCAACTAATTCATACGCATGAAAAGATATTTCATCATAAGTTTGCTTACTTTGGCAAGTACGGTCGCTCCTTTGACGGCTGTATTTGCCCAAAGTTCTTTTATCTACGAAAAAGGTAAATCGTTTAAAGATGTAAACGCCTCTCCAATGCCTCAGACCATCCGCCTGGACAGAACGGCAGAACCGGTCATTTATGAGAATGCAGTTCCTGAGAATGCAACCACTATATGCTACCGCATCCAACTGCCGTCTTATGTACGGGGGACATTCTTCAGTCGGGATTCCCGCCCCGGAGATTACGAATGGCCCAACAATACCAATCGTCTCTTACCTTGGATGTTCAATCATCTGACAGACCTTACCCGGGACGACTATCCGGGTATTCCTTCCAACGCACGTCCTTCTACACTGGGAGACGCTTTATTGTTGCAACTGACCGATGGAAGCTATCTATTCACCAAAGCAATAGCGGGTGATAACAGCCTCAGCTGGTTTCAGGTAAATACCGACGGCTCGCTCAATTTATATGTATCGACATTGGGAACCGACCGGCTCGAACACAAAGTACCTGTAGCACTGGTTCAAAGTGCCGGCAACATCTATCAGGTATTCCAGCAGGCTTACGAAACCCTGATATCCGACCGGAACGTATCGGCCCTGCAAAAGCGCACGGAAAAGAACTATTTTGAGGCTCTGAACTATCTGGGATGGTGTACCTGGGAACATTACCATTTCGATATTGATGAAACAAAAATCCTGAATGACCTGGATGCCATCGAAACCTCCGGAGTTCCTGTACGTTACGTACTGATCGACGATGGTCACCTGGCCAACAAGAATCGTCAACTGACAAGTTTTACCCCCGATCCTCAACGTTTCCCGAACGGATGGGCTCCGATCATGGCACACAAAAACAAAGATAAAATACGTTGGATAGGATTGTGGTATGCCCTCTCCGGATATTGGATGGGAATCTCCCCCGATAATGATTTTCCAACCCATGTAAAAAACAGCCTCTATTCTTTCAATGGAAGTCTTTTGCCCGGTAAAAGCACCCCGAATATCGACACGTTCTACCAGTATTATGTTCACTCTCTGAAAACCCATGGATTCGATTTTCTTAAAGTAGACAATCAGGCATTCACCTTACCGCTTTACATGGGCTCTACTGAAGTCGTACGTCAGGCGAAAGAGTGTAATCTGGCATTGGAAAAGCAAACTCACGCACAGCAGGTGGGACTGATGAACTGCATGGCTCAAAACGTACTTAACACGGACCACACCCTGCATAGCGGAGTTGCCCGTGTCAGCATTGACTATAAGAAATACAATGAGAACATGGCAAAGTCGCATCTCTTCCAGTCATACACCAACACATTACTGCAAGGGCAAACCGTATGGCCGGATCACGATATGTTTCATTC
>OJNJ01001295.1_pt1 | contig 14341 bp, 11 predicted proteins | sample 1597491 | NCBI WGS metagenome assembly OJNJ01 (sample SAMEA2452132, study PRJEB22498) | human gut metagenome | biome: human feces; feature: human gut; material: feces | place: Australia | collected 2012 | reverse complement strand
GGATATGCGTTCGGACGATTAAAATTTAAAGGAAGAGATTTGTGCTTTTCACTGGTACTTTTCCAGATGATGGTTCCAGTTCAGATCTTTATTATTCCGCAGTACCTGATGGTATCAAAGCTGGGAATGCTGAATACAATTTTTTCATTGATTGCATCAGCTATTTGTTTCACTTCTGCCGGTAGCTCAACAATTACTGAATTTACACTAATACCGGTTTTTATTCTTTTTCGCATTCGCATTGATGCAACAACCAATTCTCCTTTACGGTTTGTGAAACAATCAACGGTATATTCCTGTCCTGGCAATAACTCAGAAATAATGTATTCATCGTCCTTTCCCTTAAGTAAGTTTAGATCTTCCATTTTTTCTATTTGCATTATTCCCTGTGATCCTTGACCAATATCAGGTTTTGCAAATAATGGTAAATCCTTTTCTGTTATCTGACTCACTTTAAATGTCTCAGGTATGTACCATTCTCCCTGTAGAACTTCATAAGTTTTTCTCTTGGATCTTGCAATATCACAAGTTGTCTTATTTGATGTGGCAAGTTTACACTTTAGTTCATCTCTATGCTCTGATAAATATAATATTACATCGTCATACGCAGGAATTAACACATCTATATTATTATCTTCAATTATTTTATTAAGTTCTTCCATAAAAGTATCACTTGTTATAAAGGAAATTCCTTCTATGTAATTCTTGTATACCACACGTCCATGTGATGAAACTGAACTTAACCCTACCAGGTTAATATGTTTATCATATTTTAAAGCATTATGGACTTCCAAGCCAATTTCAGAACCACATGGAAATACTAAAACATTAATCATCTTAATCCTCTTTCAAAACTATATTTAATACTTTTTCACATGAATGTCCATCGCAATATTTTGCCATTTCATCACAAAAATCACGTAACTTACTATCATGTTCATAATCATATTGTTCAATATTTTCAATTGCATTTACTAAACTTTCATTGTCCTGCAATATTGGTCCTGGTAATGTATCCATTCCCACATACAACCCTCTTGTTTCATTAATATACTCATCTAAATCATAGGCATAGAACAAGATAGGTTTCTTTGCACTGGCGAAATCATAGAATACACTTGAATAATCAGTAATTAAAATATCAGCTATACATAACAATTGCATAATATCCTCTTCACCACTAACATTTAATAAGAAGTTTTTGTACTTATCATCTATTTCTAAGCTATCAGCAATTAAATGATGCAGTTTCACTAATACTACATATTCATCACCAAACTTTTCATACAACTGTTCCACATTAAATGGTAATTCAAAGTCATAACCTCTTACATAATCTCCCTGTAAGTCTCTCCATGTTGGTGCATAAACAATTACTTTCTTTCCTTCTATTGCCGGATAATCTTTATGCAGTCTTTCTACTGCAGCATCTTTTATCTTATCATTATAAAAGATATCATTTATAGGATATCCTTCCTTAATTAATGTTTTCTTAAATCTAAAAGCATTAACCAACTTTTCAGCACCATAGTCATTGTCTGCTAAGAAATAATCCCAATTCTGACTTTCTTTATACAAATTACCAAAAGCCTGTTTTTCAGGTCCCTCGCATTCAATATCAAATCCCAATTTTTTAAGTGGTGTGCCGTGCCATGTTTGAAGATAAATTGTTTCTTCTCTTTTCTTTTTAACAGGGAACAATATGTTATTTACCCAATATTTTGCTTTTGCTAAATAATAGAAATATTCTGAAGTTCCTCTTTCTACCAAAGTAACATTGCCCGGTATATTTTTGCTATTAGTATCAGGATATGCCCATACATACTTATATCCATCATACTTTGGATTACTTATCATATATTCGTATAAATATTTGGGATTTCCTGTATAATTCTTTCCTAAATTTGCTTCAAAGAAAATCAGCTTTTCGTCAACTTCCTCTGTCTTTAAAGTTTCAAAATACTTTTCTCTGCCTGTTTGGAATCTAATTCCTTTTTCACATTCGTCCTTTGACGTATAGTATATATTTAAGTTATATTGATTTTCACCTAAATAAAACGCCATCACTAATCCCTGATCTAATTCTTTAATATATAAATATCTTTCTTTTGTTGAATAATCAGCGAATTTCTTAACTAAAAATCCTGTTTCCTTAAATCCACCAACGTATTCTACACCCAATCTGAAGTTTAATCTTGCATTATAATACAAATATGGCAATAACTTGTCCATATCAATAATAACACTTCCCTCAACAATTCTTTCAGGGGTATCTATTGCTATACTATCAATTTGTATACTTTTTTTTGAATAATTGTCTGTTAAATAGATATGTATTCTTTGAATCTTTGATAATAGTGAGCATACCTTAAAATTCAAAACAATATTTCCGTTTTTCTCTTCTACATTACAATCAGAGGTAAAGGTATTTTTACCTAAATCAAAATCATACTTTTCGCCATAAATATATTGATTATCTTTATTGCTAATTAACAAAATCTGTCTGTCAAAAAAAGTAAGAACATTGCCATATGCTTCTGATAATACGTAATCTTCTACATTTCTTGTTCTAGGTTGAACTAATTTTAACCAGTTTGTTTCTAATTTCTTACTATTTTTTCCATATATCTCAAACTCAAATATATATCTGTCTATTAAATTTATTTCTCTATTCAAAAATTCATTTACATTATCAATTATTATTTGCTGTCCTATTTTGTACTCTGCAACTTTTTCTCTATCATTTGTTTTTAATGCTTTAATGTACAAAACAAACTTGTCGCATTTTTTTGCATCTTTGTTGAAGTTGATAATGAATTTGTTATCACTTGCCTCATATGAAATTCTTTCAATATATTTGTATGCAGGCTTTATATTCTGTATCTTCACCTTTAATTTACTTGGTTCAAATTTATAATTGTTATTATTTGAAGAAATATATATTTTTGAGAACTCTTCTCTTACAGACATCTTATTATTTGTTATGGATGTTGTGCTAACAGGATAATAAATTCCATTTCCAATACATACAACCTGTAATTCACCATATTCTTCAAAAAGTTCAGAATAATTATCTAGATTTATTTTTCCAGTTAAATCTTTATCAAAAATAACATTATACTCTTTATCTACTAATACGAACTTAATGTTATTTGATTTGTTATCAAGCGCATAAATTTTTGTATTAATTTCCAATGCATCTTCTAATGTTGAAAATTCAATTAAAACATATTCATTATCAGCTTTATTGTATGTTTTTCCACTAATCTTTAAAACTGCATCTTTTACTTCTATATTATCTAATTCTTCACCTTCAAAAGATGCTGTTTTTGAATATCCATTAACCAATGCTTTAAAATCATTGTTTCTTACTAATTTAAGAGTGCTATTGTTTAAACTAAGTCTTACCTGACCATTTTCACTTTCGACTTTATTGTTAGCTTTTCCCCAAATAAATGTCCATTGAGAATACTTGCTATTTTTGTTCTCAATAATAATATCTTCATTTTCAATGTATGCTACTAAGTGTGGCATCAAGTTTTCTCTTAATTTTCTACCAAATTTACTTTTTATTATTTTTAAGTAAACCTTTTTAATTACTCTCTTAATCATTCTTCTTCCCACTTCTATTTTATTATCTTTTTTAATACGCATATAAGCACATATCTAATGAATTATACCATATTATAGCATTGTTTACAATGTTGCCAGGTTATAACCCAATGAATGATGTATATTATACTGTGACAAATATCAGTTTATGACCAACGCTCCTATAAGGCAAAAAGATTAGCAGATTCTTTTGTAGTATCCGCTAATCCTTTAATATTTCTTATTATATGTTATCTATTCTCATACATTTCTTTATAATAATTCTGATATTCACCTGAAATAATTGTCTTCCACCACTCCTTATTATCTAAATACCACTGAATAGTCTTTTTAATTCCGTCTTCAAATTTTGTTTCAGGAAGCCAACCTAATTCATTATGGATTTTTGTTGGATCAATAGCATAGCGCATATCATGCCCTTTTCTATCTGTAACGTAAGTAATCAAGCTTTCAGGTTTTCCAAGCTCCTTGCATATAATTTTTACAATGTCTATGTTCTTCATTTCATTATGACCACCTACATTGTAAACCTCGCCTACTCTACCATTTCTAATAATTAAATCAATTGCTCGACAATGATCTTCAACATATAACCAATCACGCACATTTAATCCCTCACCATATACTGGTAAAGGTTTATCTGCCAACGCATTTGCTATCATTAATGGTATCAATTTTTCTGGAAAATGATATGGGCCATAGTTATTAGAGCAACGACTAATTGTCACCGGAAGTCCATATGTTCTATGATATGCAAGAACAAGTAAATCCGCTGCAGCCTTAGAGCTACTATATGGGGAACTTGTATGAATTGGTGTTTCTTCAGTAAAAAATAAATCAGGTCTGTCTAATGGCAAATCTCCATAAACTTCATCTGTACTTACCTGATGATATCTCTTTATTCCATACTTTCTACAAGCATCCATCATTACCGCTGTTCCCTTAATATTTGTATCTAAAAATACTTCCGGATTTTCAATTGAACGGTCTACATGTGATTCTGCTGCGAAATTCACAACTATATCAGGATGTTCTTCCTCAAATAGCTTATAAATCTCCTCCCTGTCACATATATCAATTTTACAAAAACGGAAATTAGGATTATCCATAACCGGTTCAAGTGTAGATAAATTTCCAGCATATGTAAGTTTGTCTACGCAAACAATTCTATCTTCCGGATGTTCTTTTAACATATAAAAAATAAAATTACTTCCAATGAACCCTGCTCCACCTGTCACAATAATTGTCATTTTATTTCCTCCAAAACATAATAATTTTCTCTTTAATCTTTTCATATTTTAACACGAATACTATTAAGTGGCAACATATCTTACGTTATTAAAAAAGCACATAACTTACATTGTTTTGGAAAACTGCTCCTCTTGCTTTACCTGAAATCAGTCCATTTAACTTCTTGTTAATATAAGAAAACTGTTAAAAACATCTACCTCGCCATACCCCCACTGTCTGTTTGGATAGTCTATATTCCTTCCTCGCCTTGCTCCCCTGATTAAATAATTCTTCACCGATATTCCATTCATATAAGGATCATTGCCATTTACCATTCCCCACTGAAACATTTGTGCGCAACAACCGGCAACCAAAGCTGTACTTACCGAAGTCCCTGTTTTTCTTGTAAAACCACCCTGTAGTATTGCCTCTCTTCCCACAGTCGGTCCAAAAACATTTACCGCAGGTGCTACCATGTCAGGCTTCACTCTATCATCAATTGTAAAGCCCCTTCCGGATTTGCTGTAAATACTATTGGCAAAATTATCATATCCCCCTACCGATATAACTCCTGTGGCACTTGATGGAACTGTCAGCGTCGTGTCAGGATTAGGTTTTAGAAAATAAGTATCATTAACCATATACTGCCTTAAATTTGTCCATATATTAAACTCGCCATTAAGAATATTACTTCCATAAACTTTTATGGTCCAAATGCCTGGTGTTGGATTTATCACTCTCATAAAAATAAGTTCTTTTCCACTACCGAATTCCACAAGTTTGTAAAAAACCTCAATTACAGTATTTTCCAAAAGGAAACTTACTCGCTCACTTGTGCCCTTTCTTGAGGGGATTCTTGGAATGTTTTCTCCCAATGGAGAAGTAAATCCTACCGAAAAAATATCCGGGGAATTTGCCCACAATTCCAAAACAAAACCTCTGGCATTTTCACCTACCTGTATTTCCACATCGTCTGTTTCATCCTCTAAGATTTTCCCTTGATAGTGCAAACGTTCATTACTTTCATTTCCTGTAGGAACAACAACACATTCACCAATGTATTTTCCTAAATCGCTTAAAAATCTTGCCCCCGGTGTTCCTCCTGCCCTATCACCATTAGCACTCCCCAGTCCAAGCACAATTACAAGTGGCATATCATATTTAATTCTAAGGCTCCTTAAATAAGCTGCCGCCAGCATAATGTCATTTTCCTGAAAAGCGATTTCATCATTTTCAACTAAATAATATTCCTTTAAATATCTTTTTGCCGGTTTTAATTTAACCATGGCAATTACACTTTCCGGTGCACTTCCAATAAAATCCTGCTGCTCATTATAACTTCCGCAGGCAACACCAGCCAAAAAAGTTCCATGACCGTTTTCATCTGTATGGTTGACAATTTCCAACGGATTCTCATTTTCTAAAGCTTCGTTTATTTCCTCCATACCATATTCCGTTCCATATAAAAAACCTTCAGGTGGATTCCCGCTATTAACGGTTTGATCCCATATATTAATTATCCTTGTTCTTCCAACGGAATTTTTAAAAACATCATTTGTATACTCAATCCCCGTATCAATAAAACCAACTATCACGCCTCTACCCGTCAGTTCAAAACCTGTCTGATTTTGCAGTCTTACTGCACCCGTTGCAGAAACGGAAGTAGAATCCATTAAGCCGTACAATTTTGGTATTGCCGTATAAGGATAGTCCCGTTGTTCAAAACCGGCTACGTTTTCTAAGTTCTCATTTACCACAAAATATCTGTCCCCAATTATTTGCGGACAGTAGTCCCTGTATTGTTCAATTGCATTTTCTCCTCTGCCATCAAACTCTACAATATAATCCCCATATTCCTCGGACATTATACGTTCTCTACAATCTGCCATCATAACTTCCTACATAAATAATTCTTTACATTATATTTTCTAAAAAAACATTTATACATCCATATTTATGCAAAAAGAGCCATGGCAAATAACATTTGCCACAGCTCCATTTAATGTTTTAATTTATACCTTAATTACTTTTTTAATTAGTGTTTATTGCACTTTAACTAAGGCTTTAATTTCCGTTCCTGCTTTTAGTTATTATTTATTGTTTTTTCTTTCCTGCTTTTTTTATGTTTCTATTTAAATAGAAATTCATTAGTTTTGCTCCACTTTGTGTAAATCTTTTTCTTGCCCTTGTACTTATATGCTCTTATTTTTATTTTGCACTTAGCTGCTGTTTTCACTTTCAGCTTCTTGGCTGTTGCAGTTATCTGCTTTCCAAGTTTAGTGTAAGCACCGACATACTGAGCTTTCTGATTAACCTTCAAAGTCTTTTTGCTCTTTTTAGTTTTTCCATAAACTGTTACCTGTACCTGATAGCCTTTAGCTCCTGAAACTGCATTCCATGTTGTACCATATAACAAATATGGTTTAATCTTATTGAAGTTCGCCTTATATTTAATCTTAGTTGTGCTATCAAGTGCTTTCTCTTCAAGTTTTAAGCCCGGTTTCAAAGTGACACTGGCTATTTTTGTCTTATGGAAAGCTCCTGCTTTAATAGTCTTTACACTCTTTAAATCAATCTTCTTAAGTGCCACACAATTTTCAAAAGCCTGCTTACCAATATCAGTTGCTTTTTCTAAATTAATTGTTGTCAATTTTTGATTTCCATAGAAAGCCATTTCACCTACAGTTGCAATCTTGTCACCTACTACTTTCTTCAAATTTGTACATTCAAGAAATGTAAGTTCTCCAACCTTAGTAACATTATTCAAATCAACTTCTTTTAACTTCTGGCAGCCACTGAAAATTGCATCGTCTAACTCAGTTATTTTTGCGGGTACCTTAAACTCTTCAATTTCACTTTTACGAAATGCTAATGCGTTGATTTTCTCAATATTATCATTTAAAGTAATATGGCTGATTTTTGCATCGTTAAATGCATATTTCCCGATTTCTGTTACTTCCTTTGGCACTTCAAAAGTTCCTTCTTCATTCTTTGCTGCCGGATATAGTAATAGCTGTTTTCCATCTTTTGAGTACACAACACCATCTATTGATTTATATTTCGGATTATCCTCCGCCACAGTTACTTTGTCTAAATATTTCAAATGTGAATCAATGCTGTCACCATCAGGCAATTCTCCTGTATAATCCTTGTCAATATATAGCTTAGAATAAAGCACGTCATCTGTATTCTTTAAATAGTCGTTGATGTTTACTTCCTTGCCCACATATTTACTTGCCTTTACCATCTGTGGTTCAATAACTAATGCCAGTGCTAAAACAAATATCATTATTTTCTTCATATACTTCTTCATATTCAAGCCCTCCTCTCTACTACACTAATTTCATTTTATATTCCTTACTTCTACTAATAAATTGTCCGTCTGAAAATAAACTTACTTTTATTAAGAAGTTATTCATCTGCAAATAAGCTTTCTCCTATTAAGAAATTATTCTCCTGCAAATAAATTTTGTTAATCAACAACTGCATATTTGCTTCTGTATGTGCTCCATTTTGTATAAACTTTTTTGTTTTTCTTAAGTTTATAGCCTCTAATTTTTACTTGGAAATTAATTATTTCACTGCCATTAATTTTCGCATTAACTTTAAGCACTTTCTTTTGTAATTTCTTGCTAAGCTTGTTACCCTTAAGTGTAGATTTAATGTAAACCTTATTTTTAGGAGCATTTTCATCAATTACTTTTATTGTTACCTGATAACCTTTTGCACCTGTAATTTTATTCCATCTCTTGTAGCTCAGAAGATATGGTTTAATGCTTGTAAAAGTTTTGTTGTAGTTTAATTTAACATTTGTGTCAAATGCCATCTTTCCAAGTTTCATGCCTGCCTTTAAATTAACTGATTTAATTCCTGTGCCACTGAATCCATATTCACCTATTTTCTTAATCTTACTAAGGTCAATTTTTTCAAGTAATTCACATGATTTAAAAGCATTGTCACCAATAACAGTTACATTATTTAAATTAACTGTCTTTAATTTCTTGCATCCACTAAAAGTTCCATCGTTAATCTTTGTCACATTTTTAGGAATAACAACATCCTGAATTTCAGTTAAAGCAAAAGCTCCTTCTTTAATTTCCTTAATATTGTCTGTAAATGTAATCTTACTTAATTTCGTTCCTGCAAATGCACCATTCCAAATACTTTCAATGGTATCAGGTACAGTAAATTCTGAAAGTTCTTTTTGTTTTGGGTAACCATATAATCTCTTTCCGTCCTTTGATACTAAGGCTCCCTCAACAACTTTGTACTTTGGATTATCCTCAGATACAACAATGTTTTTCAAATTTGTCATATCAGGTATAGGTCCAATATAGTTTTCGTCCAAATACATTTGTGTATATGTTACGTTTTCTTCCATATTCTCAATGTTAGTAAGTTCCTCAACATTTTTTGTTTCCGCTGCTGATAACTTAAGCCCCCATTCTCCTGTTGCTGTTATTGCCAGTGCAAATGCCAACATAACAGATAACATTTTTTTAGTTACTTTTTTCATGGTCCTCTCCTCCTTCTTACATTCTATATGTAATTTTCCTACTTATACGTTGGAGATTCAAATCCATACTTTGCTACATTGCTCCACTTTGTATAAATTTTCTTTTTGTTCTTTTTAGTGTATGCCCTAAAGCTAAAGTTTGCATCTGCGTTTTTTATCTTCCACTTTTTAACTATTTTATTCATTTTCTTTTGAGTTTTTCCATAAGCCCGCATGTAACTCTTTTTTGTATTAACAATCAGTGTTTTGCTTTTTTTCTTATTCTTGCTATCGAATATTTTTATTTTAAGCTGATATCCCTTTGCATTGGCAACTTCATTCCACATGTATCCTGTAAACATATATGGTTTTATTTTTTTGAAAGAAATACCGTAGTCAAATGTTGGCATACAGTCAAAGGTTTCCGCACCTATTTTGATTCCATTTGTTAAGTACACCTTTTTTAAATTAGTTTTTCCCCAAAATGCAAAACGACTAATCTTTTTTAATTTTTTTCCTGTTACCGTTTTTAAGTTTTTGCATGAATAAAAAGCACTTTTTCCAATACTCTCAACATTTTTTAAATCTATTGTTTTTAGTCCATTACAATAATTAAAGCATCTTGATTTTATTTTTTTTACATTATTAAGGTCTATGTTCGTTATTTTGCTATTGCAAAAAGCCTCAGTCCCTAATGTTTTAACTTTATCCGGAATTTTAACTTCTAAAATTCTGCTACTGTCAAACGCCCTTTGGGAAATAGTATTAATCTTATTCCCCATTTTCACTTCTTTTATTGCAGTTTCCTCAAAAGCCATCTTTCCTATTTTTTCAACAGTTTCCGGTATTGTATAGCTGCCTCCTACATTTTTCTTCCTTGGATAATATAATATCTGTTTCATGTCTTTTGAAAAAACAACGCCATCAACTGATGCATATTTAGGATTGTCTTTATCTATTGTGATTTTTTCTGTGCTATTTATGAAAACATGAAATAACTTTTCCAGACTTCCTGTGTAATTTTTTCCGATTACTATTTCCCTGTAATCTCCCGGATTATTCAACTGGTCAATTTTTTCAATATTCACACTATCATATATTCGTTCAGAGGCATTTGCCAAATTTGGTTTCATAACCAAAGAAGTTGCTACTGCCATAAACATTATAAAACTACTTTGTAATATCTTTTTCATATTATCACCTGCTTTCCTTTAATTAGTATAAGAATATTCATCTATCTTTGTTTTATTTGCAGTAATTGTAAGCAAAAAATTACTTCTATTACCAAATGCAGTTCGAATCATATCATTTCTAAACTTTTCCGGTGTCTCAAGCTGATCCATTGTTCTGGCATTCGTAATGTAATATCTGGTTGCATTATATTTATCCTTATATATATCATTGGTTGTTATGTTTGGTTCAAGATTTACATTATTATCTTTGTTTTCTAAATAATTAATAATTATTCCATGATGCTGCAGTTTTAAAACATTTGTATTCAGCATCTTTCTCCAATCGTTTTCATTTACAAATTTAACTATTCTATTAATTATTTCGTTATAAACATCTCCGGTAAATAAATATTTTCTTTTTCCACATTCCAAACGACACATAATCGAACGATTATTTTCGTACTGATTAGGTTGTTTTTTTGCAACATCTGCATCACTAGCCAAGCGAAACGGTCTGTAAATATACAATGTCGCATCCCCTATTTTTTTCTTTACCGTTTTTGTTTCAGTCTTTGCATCCTTCGCATTCAATGTATATATGTACTCTAAGTTTTTAAAATTAGTTTTTGCTTTATTTAAGTTATTGATTTTGGTTATTAAGCTTTTATAGCCACTCTTATTACAGCCTTTGTTAGCAGTTATGTCATCGTGATTTTTCTGTCTTATAAATGTCTGTATCTCTATATTGGGATTGGCTATAATTGAATTTAATCCGTTATAATGATCATTATGATGATGTGTTAATATCATGTATTTAATCTTTAATTTACTTAAGCCTCTTTTTTTCCTTAGACTCTCTAAATATTTTTCACACTTGGAATCAACACCTGCATCTATCAAGGCATATTCACCATTATTCTCAATTAATATTGCATCTCCTCTTGTAATTGTCTTTCCATCATCTTTTATAATCTCTTGACCACCATTTGCAATAAAATGAACCCTTGTGGTATATTTAGTAGCCTGCGTTGCAATTTTGTCATTATCACTAGTTCTTATAATTTCTGTTTCGCAAGGCGATTCATCATCTTCCGACATTTCATTAATTTTTTCTATTTCCTGCTCACTATAATCTCCTTCTCTGTCCTGTACCATACTCGCTTTTGAATTCTCCTGAAATTCCTGTACTGCCTCTGCATTAATGTTACCACTTATCATGCACATAGCCATTACCGATATTACAGTTCTTTTTAGTATCTTTTTCATATTATCACCTGCTTTCTAACACCATTCAGAATCAACTGTGTCATATGTCATATAATCGCTCCAATTTGTATATATTTTCTTATTTTTCTTATACTTAAAAGCTCTTACTTTTGTTTTTATGATATATTCTTCGTATTCAGAAAAGAAATATATTTTTCCAAATTTGTTGATAGTAAAATTATATTGAAGCTCTTTCAATTGCTTTGTCATTTTTCTTTCAATTTTATTATCAAACTCATTAGATTTAACTGTTCCCTTTACGGTTCTTTTATCTTTTGGGCATGACATGTCTTTTATTATTACTTTAACTTCATATCCTTTCGCTTCCTTGATTTTATACCATTTATAACAACTATAAACATATGGTTTTATCTGGGTAAAACTCTTTTTATGCTTAATTGAAACGTTGGATTGAATTGCATGAATCTCTAGTTTTACTTTTTGCTTAATAACAATCTTTTTTAACCCTGTATTTTCAATTCCATGGCGGTCAACTTTTTTAACATTATCCATTTTCAAATTTTTTAGTTTTTTACAATATGTAATTGCTTTATATCCTATATATTTTACTTCCGACAAATCCAGACTTGTTAGTGTTGAACATTTATAAATAGCATCTGATTCAACACTTTCAACACCATTAGGCACAACAAAGCTGTTTGTTTTTTCACTTGGAAGATAATATAGTTTTTTTCCGTCTTTTGAATAAAGTACCCCATCAATTGCCTTATACTTAGGATTATCCTGTGATACAACAAATGATTTTGTACAATTTACAGTTACCTGATTTAAGTTAGTCCTAATATCATAAACATAATCTTTATCAATATATATTTGATCATATAATGTATCATCTTTTATGTTTTCGATATTAGTCAATTCTTTAACTCTTTTCACCCCTTTTCCTTTAACTTCCGTAAATGGTGCAATTATAATACTTAGTGTACAGATTATCATTGCTAAAACATTAATAGTTGCTAATAGTTTTGCTGGTTTCTTATTCTTCATGACAATACCTCCTTTTGTTTATACTTTTTAAACGTAGATAACGACCAAAATATTGCAGCGGAAAAAATTTTTTTGAGTTTTTTTAGCAAAGGTTTAGTAAATTTTTTAGTAAAATTTTAAATTTGCTATAATTGGTTAAAAATCTTACGTTACAAAAAAAACCACAATCTCTTTATAAAGGGACTGTGGTTAGGTTAATTTAGTATTACATATACTTTTTAATTATAAAATTCAAGCCTTTCACATCCCATTTTTTTATTTAATTTTTTCTTTTATTCCAATATTCCTCCACAACAAAAGACCGCCGCTAAGCGACAGCCTCCTTACACTTTTATTCTATTAAATCCTGTCCACGCATTCCAATTTTAGGTCCGCCTGGTTTGTGTCAAGTAATCGTTGGCAACTTTCCTTTTCTCTTTTTCTATACGATTATTATCTACTTTTTTGTATGCCAAATAAACCCTGTCGGGTTTCTCTTTATGTTTTTTAACAGAATACTTTCTTAAATATTTTTCTTGATTCAGTCTGCACTGCATCCCTTATCGGTACATTTTCATTCATTAAGTCAATGTATCTGTTTCCCTTTCCGTCTTTTTTCGGAGCCTTTGCTGCACTTATGGTTTCTATTATTTCCTGCATCTGCATCGTGAATACCAGTCCGTCTGTATATCTGTCTATAGTTTCTATCAATTCCCTGTTTTCCCTTCGATACAATGCCTTTGCCATGTTATTTGCTCCTGATTTTGACCATCTCATTCTACGATGTTTCATTCTTAATGTTATTACCGTACAGTTCTGGTTTTCCTGAACTCCCAACCCCTTATATACCATTCCTTTTGGTGGGGCAGATATTTCTATTCCCCTTTTGTCATAAGGTAACAGTCCTTCTTTGTTATTGGCAAGATATTTATATAACTTCATTGCTTTATTACTTCGGTTGTCTTTTTCATCCGGACTTTCAACACTTGTTGCGTATATCTGGATGTATTTAAGCATTTCTTCCATTTTCTCTTCCTCAAACAGTTGCCTTATGTCTGTCTGTGCCTTCTTATCCGTTATTTTTCTCAGTATTTCCTGATATATGTGATAACGGTCAAGCTGAAAAATTACATCAGGATCGTATTCGTCTTTTATCCAACTCCCTCCATCTCCGTTAAGTATTCGCTGTCCGATTTCATCAGCATTGTATTTCTTTCTGATGCATGCCTCACGTTTTTAGTGAAACTCACTGCTTTCTTCCATTCCCGCAAGCATGTGTTTTCCCACAAGAGTGCTTCGTTTCTGTTTTTCCTTTTCCTCATTCCAACCTTCATACATCGTGAAAACTTTCATTTCCTGCTTCTTTGTCTTTTTATGCTTTTTGTCCTGCATGTTCAGCCACACACCGTCCCTTTCCTCAAACAGCACCGGTATCTCCCTTTTCCCTTCCGACTGATCCGCATTCATCTGTTTTACCGCATGGTGACTGACATTTGCTGCAGTCAGGAACCAGTCTTTCTTTTTCTGCTCTGACTTTTTGTATCATGTTTTCAATTGATGCATCGTCAAAATTCACATT
>OJNJ01001291.1_pt1 | contig 14378 bp, 16 predicted proteins | sample 1597491 | NCBI WGS metagenome assembly OJNJ01 (sample SAMEA2452132, study PRJEB22498) | human gut metagenome | biome: human feces; feature: human gut; material: feces | place: Australia | collected 2012 | reverse complement strand
GATAATGTCATCATGACTCTCCGGGACGACCCGCACTCCAGACGAGCAATGGTCATGATCTTCGAGCCGGAGGACACCCGGGCAACAGCCGGGGCTCTTACCAGAGTACCTTGCTCCGTCAGCTACCAGTTCCTCATCCGAAACAATCGGCTCCACGTGATATATTACATTCGGAGCAATGACTTCTTCAAGCACTTCGCAATTGACATCTGGTTGACGGAGGCCATGATGGACTACGTGTTCAACATCCTCGCAGCCACCTATCCCTCTCTCAAGAAGGGCTCTCTGCATTACTTCGCTGGGTCCCTCCATGCATACAACGAAGATCTTTCCAAATGGGTAATCTATTAAGCTATGACTATCGACGGAGCAAGAGCTAAAGCTCATCAGCAATATGACGATTGCATGTTCTGCCCGGGATGCTCGAGGCTCCTGACTGGGCTCCACATGGGGAGCCAGTGCTACACTAACTGGATCGAGAAGAAGGCACAGCAGATCCTCAAAAATTCGAAGAAAGATGAGCGTAGAAGTTAGAGTGTTGACCGGGGTAGTCTTGACCTCTTTGGCTGGAGCAGCTATATTCTACATCACATTTCTGATCGCAGTTGACGAAGTCAGAAAGGTCATAAAGCGCAAAAGGCATGGCAGGAGGAAATGAGGAGCCCATCATCATTGGGCTGGCAATAGCAGTAATAATCGGAATAGGGATCGTTTGTCTCATGGACGCTCTCAAAAATAAACTCAAGTGGTATGTGCGGAATAAGTATAACAAGAAGGGCTAACGTCATTGACAAGATCCAGCATCGGGGCATTGAGTTCACCCAGATTGCCGAAGGAGGATGGTTCCTCGGTCATGTTCGTTTGCCCATTCAGACTGAGCCAGGCGACCGTCTGGCTCAGCCTATAGAGTTAGCCGGAAACAACGGGTGGCTTCTTTACGTGGGGGAGATCTACAATTATCCTACGAGGTATTCCAGCGACGTCGAGTATCTCCGGGACTTGTTTGGATCCTCGTGTCTCGAAGACATCCTCCTAGAAGCTAACCACTGGGATGGCATGTGGGCAATATGCTGGTACCGTAAGGGTCAAATTATTGCTTTCACCGACCCTCTCGGAAAGAAGCAACTCTACTACAACCAATTCGGGGAAATCTGCTCGGAGATAACCCCGTTGGTGTCGGACTTCCGAGACTTCGACCGGTACTATCAGTCGGAAGTGTTCAAATGGGGGTACAACTGGGATGACAGAACTCCATGGAACAACGTCAAGCGTATTATGCCGAATACTGTCTGTTCCTTCGACAGCATGAGAGTGACCCCGACTGTCATCCGTAGGGACTACTACAGATGGGGGATAGGGGAACGGAGTCATTTCGCAAAATCCGAGTTCGCCGAAGTCCTCCGGGGCTTGGTCGAGAGGTCCGTAAAACGCCGGGCAATGTACTCTAAAGTCCCGGTCGGGGCTTTGGTTTCAGGAGGACTGGATTCATCCATAGTTGCCTCTATTCTTCATCGAATGGGCCTGGGGGTTAATCTCTATATGGTGGAGAATAATGAATCAAAATTTGGCATGCTATTGTCCGAATTTTTAGGGGTTTCTATCACCTCTCTTGGTCCTATCCCCGATGATGATTGCCTGGAGAGGTGTCTCCGCTACAACGAAACCCCCATCGACTTGGGCTCCATGATCCCCCAGTTCCGACTCATGGAGAAGGTCAAGGAAAAGGTCATCCTGACCGGGGATGGAGCTGACGAACTATTCGGAGGCTATCGCCGAGTTGATGACTATGACTCCCAGCTCTCAGACGTGTTCCAAGAGCTTCCGTTCTACCACATGCCTCGGCTTGACCGGGCTTCCATGAGGAGCACAGTTGAACTCCGGTCACCATTCCTGGGACATGACGTTGTCAGGTTCGCTCTCCGTTTGCCCCGGGAGGACAGAACTCACAAGCGCATTCTCAAAGATGCTTTCAGCGACGTCCTGCCTCAGGAGATTCTCGACCGACCCAAAGAGCCTCTCAAGTGCCAAAGTATACGGCAGGATCCGATGGCGTACCGCAAGAAGTGTCACGAAACATTCTACAACTTATGGCAATAGCTATTGGATATTACCGGGTATGGTTTAAAGAAGATGACTCCAATACGGAGGCTCAGTGGTTCAAAATGACGCTCCGTAAGGGGTCTGTTAGACCCTCCATACGTTCCATAAATCGGGAAGAGGCTTTGTGGTGGATCAAGTCCCGAAACATGAAGGACGTTACAGCGGGAAATCCCGCTGGCAAGATATTTGAATCGGATGGTCAACCGTTCAAGAAGGCATTCCAGGAGCTGCCTCTTCATACTCGGTATAATTTCATAGAAGGAGCATCGCTCTCATCAGGCACAACACACCGAGCTCGTCTCGAAAAATATTTTAAAAAATGAAAATCGTAAAAGTAAGAAATGTCAAGACCCCGACCAGAGGAACGGGTCTGTCCGCCGGGCTGGACTTCTACATCCCGGAAGACTTCAAAGCCAAACAGATCTGGCCGGGCGAAAGCATCAACATTCCGTCGGGTATTCGAGCTCGAATACCCCGGGGGTATGTCCTCATCATGTTCAACAAGAGCGGTATTGCCACCAAGTACCAGCTCCAGGTCGGAGCCTGCGTGGTTGACGAAGACTATCAAGGAGAGATCCATCTGCATGTCATGAACGTCGGCAAGGAAGTCGTCATCCTCAAGCCGGGGATGAAGCTGGTTCAAGGTTTGGTGATGCCTATTGTCTATGTTGGGGTAGAAGTTCTCGAGTCGGAGGCCGAGCTTTTCCCGCAATCGACTGAGAGAGGAGTGGGGGGCTTTGGGTCCACGGGGGAATAGGACCCCCGGCCCCAAAAGTTGATGGTTTTATTGTTTCTTTGTTTACAATTTTTTCATGGCCCCGGCCCCAAAAGTTGGTCAAACCATTGTTTCATTGTTTACAAATCAGGGGGACCCCCGGCCCCAAAAGTTGATAAAACCATTGTTCCATTGTTTATTGGCAAAAATCTCGACAGCCCCCCCCCTAAAATCCGGGGGACCCCTATTGTTTATTGTTTATCATTCCATTGGAAAGTATCCCAAACCATTGATAATCAATCATTTAAATTAAAACAGCAGTAAACAATGAGAAACAATAATAAACAATCATTGTTTCTCGATAATCGATTGAATATCAATGATTTAGGCCCTTGTAAACAATGTAAACAATAATTTAGGAGGAAAACCTGAATAGGGAATATGAGGAAAATTATGACCAATTTAGGAAATGAAAAATCACAAAATAGAGTGCACAGAAACATTGTTTACATTGTTTCTCGGGAGGAGAATTGGGGACCTAATCAATTGAATATCAATCACTTAGGTGAGAAACAATAAGAAATTTTATTGTTTACTACTGGTCAAATATTGTTTATTATGGAAAAAACTGGGAAACTTGGAGTGTTCCGGCGATGGCTGGGGATCTATTCAAAAGAGGAGCGGGAGGTCCTGGACTACGCCCGCAAATTGAAAAAGACCACCATGCAAATAGCACGTGGACAGCAGAGTCTGCTGTCCCGTCCGGAATGGATGCGGCACGAGGACTGGGTTGAGGTCCGCAAACTACAAACCAAATTAAAAAGGAGGTGTAGAAAATGATTGCAATTTATCTGTTGGCCATCATCGGCCTGTTCGCGATTTTCGGCGGGATCCGCCAATGGTGGATCAGTCCCAAACGGAAGTTGAACGGATCCATCAAACAGATGGAGAGAGCGGAGAGACGGATTCAAAAATTCAAAAAGTAGAACTGACAGAGTCAGTAGAATTGGTGCCAAATTGGTCCAGTAGAATTGGTGCCAAATTGGTCCAGTAGAATTGGTGCCAAATTGGTCCAGTAGAATTGGTGCCAAATTGGGCCTTCTCTCGACCCACAAATACTTGACGGCACTCGCGTATACGAAATTAAAAATTTTTAAAAATGAAAGCAAAACACTTTAAGCAGCTCGGGAAAAACTGGGCTTTGTACTCGGAGATCAATACCAAGTACTGTAATTGGACCCCTTCCATCGCCACGGTCCACGAAGGCATGATTTGGCCGAATGGCATTTCGGTCAAGTTCCTGTGGGTCGGCGTGACCCTCATTCGCGTAAGCGAATAAATAAAGATCCCCGGGGCCAAACGCTCCGGGGATTGTTGTGCAGAAATAAATTTTTAATTTGTATAAGGTTTGATTATATTTGAGGCATGGCACGAAGTACATATAAAATGAGTCCGCTCGCCTATATGGAGGAGGGACAGAAAAGGCGAGACGCCGGGGAATTTGTAAAGCCCACCGATGCGGAGGAGCTTTATTTTGCATTCATCGAGTACTGCAAATTCATGCAGGATAACTATTTCTCCCAGTCTCACAAGAATAAGAATGGCGATGACTGCAGCGTCTACATTTCCCGCCCGATGACCATCGAATCATTTAGGCTGTTTGCTGGCATTAATCCTGTTGAGTACGAGGAGCTCACGGGAGACCCGGTAGCAGCTGCAATTGGTGGCACCATCGAGGACGCCATCAATTCACAGCAGATTGAGGGAGCACTGGTTGGCAAGTACGCTGCCAGCCTCATCCAGGTGCTTCAAGGACGCAAGACCAATGTCAACCTGACGGGAGGCATCACTCTCGAGCAGATAACAGGAATGGAGGTAAAATAAAATGGGACGCCGGCTTCAATTTGACACCAAAGGCAACGAGAAGCAGAAGGAAGTGGCTCGGTTATGGCTTGATGACTCAGTCACTGACATTCTGTATGCTGGCACGAAAGGTGCTGGCAAATCCTACCTCGGGTGTTCCTTGATAGCCGGCGATGCCCTCACCTACCCGGAGACCTTTTATTTTATTGCGCGTAAGACGGCTGCCGACCTGGTCCGGTACACTATTCCCTCCATCTACGAGGTATTTGCCCACTGGGGCATCACGGAGAACTACTACCACTTTAATGGCCAATACAACTTTTTCGAGTTGTACAACAAAAGCCGCATCTATCTCATCGATGCCAAGTACAACCCCAGTGACCCCATGTATGAGAGGTTCGGTTCCATGCAGATGACTCGGGGATGGATCGAAGAGGGCGGAGAGTTTATCCGCGAGGCGAAGACCAACCTCCAGGCTTCTATCGGTCGATGGAAGAATGACGTCTACAAGCTGGCTCCCAAACTCCTCATCACCTGCAACCCGTCCAACAATTTCCTCTACACGGACTACTACAAGCCATGGAAGGAGAACAAGCTGCCTCCTTGGCGTCGGTTCGTCAAAGCTCTGCCCCAGGACAACAAGACTCTCCCAGACACGTATATCGAAGGGCTTCTCCGGAACCTGACCCAGTCGCAGATCGAGCGACTGGTCTTTGGCAACTGGGAGTATGACGATGACCCGAATTGGCTGGTCGACTATGATGCAGTGTGCGACATGTTCAGTAATGAGTTCGTGCTCCCGACGGGCAACAGGTTCATCAGCACTGACCTTGCTGGAAAAGGACGAGACAGTTGGGTGGTTGGAACCTGGGACGGCATGGTCTGTCGGATCCCCATCGCCAAATGCTTCTCGGAAGGCAAGGAGATGGAGGAGAAGATCGCCAAATTGGCCACCGGTCTGAAAGTCCCCCGGTCCAGCATCGTCTCTGACGCTGACGGACTTGGGTTCTACTTGGAGAGCTACCTGAAAGGCATCCGGGAGTTTCACGGAGGACAGTCAGCTATTGACTCCAAGACGTACAACAACATCAAGTCGGAGTGCGCATTCAAGCTGGCGGAGCTCATCAACAAGCGCCAGATCCACATCATCTGCTCTCCCGAAGTTCAGGAGAAGATCAAGCAGGAGATGACGGTCCTCAAGTCCAAGAACACGAACTCCGCTGAGCAGAAGCGAGAGCTCATCTCCAAGGACACCATGAAGCAGCTCCTCGGAAGGTCACCGGACTTTCTGGACATGCTCATCATGCGAATGATATTCGAGATCAAGCCGAAGGCGACTGGCATGAAGTCCGCCAAAATAATAATCCCCACAAAACGATGATACTGGACATTATAACCCTCATCCGCGACATGGTCAAGATGGTCAACCCTCTGGCCGTCTTTGAGTGTGACCAGGCTCGAATGCTGAATGTCAAAGTAGACACGATGGAAAGATTCGTAACAGACTCGGACGGCAATCGGGTATCGTCTGACTTTGTCTATGTTGAGGAGCCCACCACTGGCTACTATGATATTCCTTACAGAGGGCACCAGAAGCAAAGGACCATCATGCAGATATACTTCTGCAAGTTCGAGCCGATGGCCAACGATGCCTACAAAGGCGACACGAAGTTCAGCCAGAACTCGCCCACCATCGGACGACTGGAGTTGAAGAATCAAATCGAAGAGCAGATGGTTCGGCCATTCCTGTATCTCTTGAAGACTTCGGAATTGGGACTCAGACATCCGGAAATATTCAACACCATTAGAATTATGTACCCGTCTCCTCGGTTCGACGCCAACGAGGTCAGCGTAGGACTGGAGCTAACAGTAACGCAAGAATGGTGTCTCGATGCGTATAAGCCCATTCCTCCTGCTCCACCCGAGCCTAAACCTGTCAGGCTGGTAGACATCATCCACGAAGGATTTAATATGCGGGGAATTACGATAACCTTTGAAAATACTGAATCAAAACCCGTTGACAAGTCTGTAGTCTCCGAATCTATAAGCACTAACACTGTTCCGACTAACCTGGTCACGGCATTGTACCCGTATGGAAGCATATTATGCGGAAGACCCCTAATCCCAGCATATGCAGAGGGAAAATGGAAGCTCAAAGAGTATACATTCCCGGACACAGAAGACTTAGTTGTAACTAAAATCAAGGTAAAACCTGAGGGAGAGTTCCCAGACGTCTGGACCATCCGTGATATTTATACAATGGTATGATACAGCGAATCGACATAAAAGGTGGTCAGATGACGTTCGGCCAACGCATAGAGCTTGGCCGGATCATCACTGACAAGGAACTGACTGGCATTGACAAGATGAAGGAAGGCATGCAATGTCTCGGCGTCAAATGGAGTCTCAGGAACACCTCAGAAATTGTCGAGTACTGGTATGAGGTTCTTCTGGGCATTAAGTACTGGATTGAACGAGAACAGACTGAGCTCAAGTATGAGCCCAGTGCCGAGGAGAAGGCAGCCGGTATTGCTCAGTTTTCTCTGTTGGTTGGCGAGATGGCTACCATCACTGCACTGGCCAAGGACTACTCGAAGGACCCGGACGAGATCCTGGAGTGGAAATACGGAAAGGTATACAACCTCCTTTTCACCAACTTGCAGAGCCACCTCTTCCGGGAGAGACTAAACAAGGAACTGGAGCGTAAGGCTCAGCAGAAAGCCAATGCTCGCAAACCTCGAAACAAATGGCGGTAGGACTGGAACAGATATTGGCTGAGGGTCTCACCCAGATGAGGGACGAGATCATCCGGGCATCACAGGACGCCGGGCAGGAAGCTTCGGGCAGAACGTATGCTCAGATAACAGTTCAGACGGGGCGAGAAGGTGAAACAGTTTGGGGAACAATCGAAGCTCCGAACTACTTCTACACTCTCATCCGGGGACGAGGTCCTGGCAAGATCCCCGCCAACTTGGGACAGATCATCATGGAGTGGGCAAAGCTCAAAGGCATCACCTTCTCGGACCCCAAGGACCTGGTCCGATTCGGAAATGCCACTGCATGGAAGATAAAACGGGAAGGCTCGGAGCTTTATCGAAATCACATTTACGTTGACCTGGTCGACACTCCCGCTGATAACTTCGAGGAGTACCTGTCTCAGCATTTGGACAAGATGGTGAAGGTCCTCATCGAGGAGTCATTCACTCCTGACAACAATATGGACCACGGATATATAATATAACGCGATATGGCAATCACCAAACAACCGGCTGACGACTCCCTGTTCTCAGCATATTCGCAAATACCAGTTGAGACCGACAACTTAACATCTGGACTTGAGATCAAGACCCAGAACTTCGATGAGAACAATATGATCTCGTTGAACATTATAGACAATGAGAGGGCCGAAGTAATTGATAACAGTGGAGGTAGTAGTAACAACTATTTTGCGAGGTTTATTATCCGTAGAAGGGTGGTACCCGGGGAATGGTATGCTTTTAGGGTTTCTTCCGGGGTTGGAGTGGGTGCCACTTCACTCACCGTTGGTTTGTTCCAAGCAACCAATTCGGGTGGTCCTACCACTGGGATTGCTAAAACAAAGATGTCACTTGGTACCAACATGACGTGGAAGGTTCAGGTACCGACCAGTATTACAGTAACATCCCCCTGCGTTTTACTTGTCATTTTTGCAGGTATTGAAGGAGCAACAGCTGGAGTGAAGGTTACTCTCACAGGTATGAGTTTGGCATACGGCCAGAACTTTGTCCCCTATAGTCCCAGTCCAGTTAAAGCAGCGAACTCACTAACTGAAAGCATCGACATCTACAGAGACTCGGGATTCGGGACGACGAAGAAATACGACCTCAGTTTCTTGGCTAAAGCTGGATTCCGGGATCTTGACAGGACATACCCGTATGCTAACTCGCGCATAGGTTTTGGCATTGACTACAACCTCATATCGGCATACGCATACAGGGGAATCGGCGAACAAAACTTCAATGTCCGGTATGCCTCCCGGGGAGTTTGTCCCCGAGGCTACAGCGTTGACTTCTCCAAAAGGACCGTAGGATTTGTGTTGACGGACCGGGTTCCTGACGGGGACGGACAACTATATGTTAAGAAGTATTTTGGATACCCTAACTTCCTAACCCTGTTTGCTAAGGGGTCGGTATCAATAAACATGCAATCAGCCATGGAAGTGAATGTTATGTATACGGGGAATACATCCTTCGAGAAAGCGGAGATATCCCCCAGGATTAACATCCCGCTTGTCCTCGAGTTCGATGAAGAATTGACAGAGGGTGCTGACTACGTTATTGTCAGAAATCGCAATTTGCCCTTGAACTCCGACAAATGGCATATACGTTACGTCGATACAGAGGTACCTTGCAACCCATTCTATGTTCGCTGGATAAACCGAAAAGGCGGATGGGACACTTACATGTTTGAGCAACACAAGAAGTATACGCAGGAGGTTGACCGGGGAGACCAATACGTATTAGCGAATTCCAGAGACCCCTATGCCTCACAGACGAGAGGCGAGTTAGCTCCGGAGTTTAAGAACATAGTTCAAGCCGGAGCAGAACAGCTTGATGAGAACGACTTCAACTTGCTCAAAGGAATTGCTCTCTCGCCTTTGGTCCAGGTTTACAACTATCAAATTGGAGTATGGCAACGAGTCCTCGTAGATGATACTGATCTGACTTGGGACACTAAGGCCCCACGGAACACTGTTAGCTACGAGTTCCAGCTTACTGACGAACAAACTCAGTGGTAATATGAACTACGAACTACTCATGAAAGGCATTGACGGCGAGGTCTGGTCACTGGACCTCCCGCTCGATGCTCCTGCGATGAATTACCAGATCAACAATCTGTCGGAGCTGAAAGACAGGAATGCCTCGTACTCCCAGCGGATCAGTCTGCCCAGGACGACCCATAACGAGCAAGCATTCCAATTCAGTTCTGTAATTGGCTCGGGTTCGTATGTGCCATACATGAAGTTTCCTTGCCAACTATTCTATGAGGGAGCACTCATATCCCCGACTGGAGCAGTATTGAACATCGTAGACGTATCAGATACATCGATCGGGGTCCAGATCCTCGGGGCAACCGCTGACTTGTTCGACACCCTCAACAACACTGACGCGAAAGACCCCGGAACTGGCATGTTCCTCCTCAAGTGGTACACGAACACAATGGGACAGACAAAGCAACTCCTCGCCGGCCCCGAGGAAACTCTAGTCCGGTATTTTTGGCTATATGCAACTCTCCAGAAGAATCCGAACGTCCCTCCGATCTCCATGGAGGCAATCAGGCAAGTCCAGGAGTTGGACAAGTTCTATCCCCATCTTAACTGGTATGACCTCGTAACGTGGATCTTCGATCGAGCAGGCTACAGTCTCGAGACTGACGTGGATTCAGTTGACCGGAGTGAAATGTTTTTGCCTTGCACTTACCCCGTTTTGGCAGACAACCCCAATGCTCCGAAAGCATCCGGGACTGGCTGGATTAAGGATACCCCTCCTGGGGGTTTAGCCGGTGTGATATGGCAAGGCTCCCCCGGGGTAACTCTCAGTGACCCGGTCGCCGGACGTTTGATTATAGACCCCATACCTGGGGAGTTCAGCTGGATGACTCTATGGGACACGACCATCACGTTTAGTTTCTCATGGTCAAACACTTCTGCCATCTCAAGGGGTACGGTGACAGTCCGGGTTACCCACTACAAGAACGATGGGACTGATGCTGTAGTGTTGGCCAGATCTTGGACGTCCGGATCTTCCGGCAGCGCTTCGGTCGACATCCCGATGGAGGCAGGAGAGCACATACTGGTGTATGGATCGTTCCTCGCAGGCAATTTCACTACCGTTCAATACGATATGAGATTTCCGGTCAGCATTACTGCTCCTATCCCGCTGGAAACTTCCCCGGGGGATAAGCCTTATCCCGGGCTAACCTATGACCTCCTGGCTTCGACTGGGTTTAAGAGTTTGGGGGACATAGTCAAAGCCTTCCTCCAGTTGTTCGGGCTGACTATAGACATGAATTCCGCCACCAGAGTAGCAAGAGCATACTCGGTTCGGGAGTTCTACAACAGACGGAGCTCATCCGGGAAAAATTGGTCTGACAAGCTGATAAAAGGTAAGGACACAAAACTTACCTTCCAGTTATCCAGCTATGCCCAGGCCAACGAGATAAAGCTGGAGGACAACAAGGACAACAATGTTACTGACTCGTACAAGTTCAGCATCCCGGACGTCAACCTCCAGCCCACTAAACTCCTGTTCCAAATTGGGTTCTTGGCAGGACTCAACCAAACCCTCTACGATGAGTACACGCAAAGGTTACACACACTTGCTAACTATCCTATATGGACTATCAATAGAGGCCGGATGGAGAACGGGGAAATGACCGAGACAACTTGGGAGTACAATGCTCTCAATAAGCCTATGGTCGTCCACATCAATGAGAATGACTATATGGAGCCCAAGGTGAGTGTAGGCTACACCCTTACCCAAGTACGGCTATACACGGCGCGTTTCAAAAGTTTGAATTACTACGTTCCTAAGTACTACGGCAAGCTCATCGACAATATGCTCAAAAGACCGAAGATCCTACAGACCCAGATTCTTTTGGATTCGCTCGACATCCAAAGTCTGGATCTGTTCAACCCCATATGGCTGGAAGAGCATGGGTTCTGGTTCTACGTCTCGAAGATAAACAACTTCCAAGCTGGAAAGATAACCAAAGTGGACCTAATACGCATGTAATATGGCCGAAGAACAGAAAAATACAATTTACAACGTCCGTGTAACAGCTGAGGATGCCCTCAAGACGTTAGCCGAATTGAAACTCCGGTCCCAGGAGCTGAGGGATCAACAGAAGGCTCTGGGCGAAGTGACCGAGGAGAATGCTCAAGAATACTATGCGCTTGACAACCAGATCAAGGCAATCAACAGCGAGGCGAACAAGTACCAGAAGCAAATCCAGAACAATATTAAGCTCCAGAACCAACAGGAGGCAAGTTTAGCAAAACTTAGAACCCAGCTGGCTTTGGACAATGCCGAGTTTGCAGAGCTGGGCAACTCAATGAAGGACGCGGCTCGTAAAGCCGAGCTCGGCAAGCGCATTGCAGAAACCACCGAGGAGCTCAAAGCTCAGGAGGAGGCACTCGGGGACTATCGCCGGTCAGTTGGTAACTACGAGAAGGCAACGGATAACCTGAAACAGGAGCTCAACGACTTGACCGACACTCTGATCCGGATGGCTCAAGCCGGGGATACGAGTTCAGCATCCTTCAAGGAGATGGTCAAGCGAGCTGGGGAGCTCAAGGCGGCAGAGGACACGGTCAATACAGCCATCGACCAGACTGGACGAGGAATCGACACACTGGTCGCTGTCACGGATGCAACTTCGGCAATCACTTCCGTCTACGGTTTATGGACCACAGCCACTCAGGTACTGGGGAGCGAGAACGAGGAGCTCAATGCTATCATGACGAAGATGATAACCATCATCACGGCTCTTTCCTCTTTGTCTTCTCTCCAAGCAGCTCTCTCCAAGACCGAAGCCACTTATAGAGCTGCATCTAACTTGGTTCAGCTGGTTGGCATCAACCAGACTCTCGCCGAGACGAAAGCGATAGCTGCTAAAAATGCCGTACAAGGAACTGGCAACATCCTCACCAAAGCAGCAGCAGCTGCCACATGGCTTTGGAACGCGGCTTTGGCTGCCAATCCTGTTGTGTTAGTGGCAGCGGCAGTGGGCGGATTGGTGGCTGGAGTGGTTGCTCTTACGAACGCATTTAGCAGTAACACGGAAGTTCAAGAGAGAGTAACCCGGGCAATGGAGGCATACAATCGAGCTGCCGAAGCCTCTACGTATGTACTGGATCAGATCGAGACCAAGCGGAACACTCTGTCCAAAGCCGAGGAGATCCGGGGCAAGAGAGAAATAGAAAATCTCAAAGCCAATCATGCCACGTCGGAACAGATCGCCGAAGCTCAGCTCAAAACAGCCAACAAGCTCCGCGAGATTGAAATGAATGCAGCTCGTCAAAGACAGATGGCTGCAATGGATGAGTTTGACTCCTTGAAGAAGGTGATTGCAGCCAAGGAGGAGGAGCTCAACACGTGGTCAAGAAGCTTGAACAAGTACAAGAAGGCCAAAAAGGAACTCGACGACTTGAAAGGTCGATACCAAGAACTGTTCCGGACTATCGAGAATGAAGGAGCTGCAGTTGCTAACTTGGCTCTCGAGACTGCAATAGCCAATCGGGAGGCTCAGCAGTCCATTGCCGATAAGGCTCTGGAGGTTGCTTTGAAGAACTCGGAAGCCATGCAGAAGATCCGGGAAGATGATCTCAGGTTCCAAACAACATTCCAGTCTACGAGCATTGCCATCCGGATGGAGTATGAAAGGAAACTCTACAAGGCAGCTCAGGATGGAGCCCGGGAGCGTCTCGCTCTCCAAAAAGCTCACGGCAAAATCACTAACAAGGAGTATCAGACGGCTCTGAATGCCATGGCTCGGTCCGACAAGCAGTTCTACGAGAACCAAGCCAAACAGCTTAATGACTACCTTGCTGGGGTAAGAGCCAACATATTGGCTGTAGCCTCCGGAGGCACAGTCGATATGCAGATTGCCCAGGTGACTCAGAAGTACCAGGATGCCATGAAGGAGCTGGCCAACATTCAGCCTCCCCAATTCGTGAGGGGTATGAGCGAGGAGGAATACCAGAAGGAGTATGCCGCTTATGAGCAGTTCCTGGTCAACAGAGCCGAACTCGAGAAACAGATTCAGCAGAACCTCCAGGACGAAATCAAAAAGATCCGGGATGACGCTACCAAACAGCAACTTGATAGGTTCAATCAAGCTCTCGATGAGCAGTATGCTGAGGACCTCTCAAAGGCCGCGGACAACGAAAGGAAGAAGCTGGAGCTCGAGAATGAGATGATCCAGAAACAAATCGAAGCCAGGAAAGCTGCCGGGGAGAAAACCTATGAGCAGGAGGCCCAGCTCCGAGCCAACAATCTCCGTCTCCAGCAAATGGACCTCGACAAGGAACTCGCTCAAGCCGAGTTAAATCACAAGTCCAAGTATGAGATCCGGAAAAGGTATCTGGAGGCCGAGTTGGCAGCAGCTCAAGGAAACGAGGACGCCATTGCTCAGATCCAACTCGAGATGGCCGAGAACGAGGAGTCTTTATGGGAGGAGCGAATCAAGAAGCTCCAGGAGTATGCCGGAATAGCATCTAGCTTCGCCACTGCTTTCAACGATTTGGCCAGTGCTCTCGGGGAGCGTCGGGCTCAGGAGGTAGAAGAACAATACAGCCGGGAGGAGCAGGCATTGGCAAACATGTACGCTAATGGTCAAATCACGGAGGCCCAGTACAACGAGAAGAAAATCAAGATGGAGAAACAGAAGGAGAAGGAGTTGGCCAAAATCGAACGGGAACAAGCTATCCGGGAGAGGGCAATGGGATCCTTCGAGATTGGCATCAATACTGCCATCTCCATCATGGCATCGGCTAAAATGGGATTCCCTTTGGCTATCCCGTTCATTGCAGCAGCTGCGGCTTTGGGAGCAGTTCAGTTGGCAGCTCTTTGGGCAGCTCCTCTGCCGAAAGCCGCAAGAGGTAAATACATTGAGGGACCCAGTCATGCCGCTGGAGGAGTGCACATTGAGGCGGAAGGAG
>OJNJ01001284.1_pt1 | contig 14416 bp, 15 predicted proteins | sample 1597491 | NCBI WGS metagenome assembly OJNJ01 (sample SAMEA2452132, study PRJEB22498) | human gut metagenome | biome: human feces; feature: human gut; material: feces | place: Australia | collected 2012 | reverse complement strand
AGAATGATAACGAAGAAGAGCTTAGGGTTAAGAAATGAAGAAAATAAAATTATTACTTTGTTTATTTATGTTAACAACTTTATGTGGATGTTCTAATTCAAACAAAAATGAATCAAGTAAGACACTTAATGCAGCTATGTTTTGGATTTCAACATCTTTAGATCCGACAAATAATTATGATGGTTGGGTTTTAAGTCGTATTGGGGTAGGAGAAACATTGTTAAAACTTAATGAAAAATATGAAGTGGAACCATGTCTGGCAAAATCCTATGAACAAATTGATGATACAACCTGGAAATTGACTTTAAAAGATTCTATTACTTTTTCAAATGGTAAAAAAGTAACAGGAGAAAATGTCAAAGCATGTTTAGAAAGAGCTTTTGAAAAAAATACAAGAGCGATTGATTATTTTGATTTAAATCATGTTGAAGCAAAGGAGCAAGATATTTATCTTTATTTAAATAAATCAAGTGGGGCAATCTTAAATAATCTTTGTGAACCACTCTTTACTATTTATGATGCAAGTCAAAGTGAAGAAGATATTGCCAATCATCCTCTTTGTACCGGTCCTTTTGTGGTGGATGATTTTGTTTCAGAAAAAACAATCGATACAAGCAAAAATAAAAAATATTACGATGGTAAAGCAAAACTTGACCATGTTCATTTTAGTCAAGTGGCAGATTCTGATGCACGTGTTTTAGCGTTACAATCGGGTGAAGTTGATCTTGCTAATACGATAGATTATTCAAGTTTAAAATTATTTAGAAATAATAAAGATTATCAGGTTTTAGAAGTTTTAGGGCCACGTACAAATGTTATTTATATGAATAATGAAACAACATTTTTAAGTGATTTAACGATTAGAAAAGCTTTATCTTATAGTGTAAATCGTAAAAGTATTGTTAAATTGATTGGGGGAAAAGAAGCAACTGGTCTTTATTCAAGTGCATTACCTTATGGAGATGTTTCTAATGGCTATAGTCTTAATTTAAAAGAAGCCAATCGTCTTTTAGATGAAGCGGGCTATGTTGATACGAATAATGATGGTATCAGAGAAAAAGATGGACAAGAAATCATTTTAAATTATTATGAAAGCGCGGATCATGGTTCAGCAGATGCAAATATTATTGCGCAATCTATGCAAAGTGAAGCAAAAAAGATTGGTATTAAAATTAAACTTAATCAAGTTGAAAATGTGAATGATATTAAAGCAGCAGGAACTTTTGATTTATGTTCGGCTAATGATTCAAGTGCACCTACAGGTGATCCAGAAATCTTTATTCAACAACGTTATTTATCAACGGGTTCAAGTAATACAGGACGTTATAAAAACTCAAATCTTGATAATTTGATTCAACAATTTTCCACAACTTATGATGTAAAACAAAGACAACAACTTGCTATTCAAGCAAGTGAAATGATTTTAGATGATGCTGCCAATATTTATGTTTCTTATGTTCCTTTAAATACGGTAACTTCTTCTAAGGTCAAAGGAGCTATTTGCCATCCGGTTGATTATTATATGATTACAAAGGATATTGATCTTAAATGAGTATATTAAATTATCAAAATTTAACATTGACTTATAATGAACAAGAAATTTTACATCATATAGATTTAATGATTCCTAAAAATCAAATTACAGTTATTGTCGGTCAAAGCGGTAGTGGGAAATCAACATTACTTAAAGCAACAATGGGATTGTTAAGTGATGATGCAAAAATTACAGAGGGAAAAATTTTATTTAAAGAAGATAATTTATTAGAAAAGGGTTTAGATTGTTATAGAGGGAAAAAAATAGGCATGATTTTTCAAAATCCTTTAACTTATTTTGATGATTATCAAAATATTGAAGAACATTTCTATGAAAGTTTACATACTCATTTTAAATATTCTAAAAAACATTCAAGAGAAATAGCTATTCATTATTTAAAACAAATGGGGCTAGAAGAAACTATTTTAAACAAGTATCCTTTTGAATTATCAGGAGGAATGGCTCAAAGAGTGATGATTGCTTTAGTATTATGTTTACAACCTTCACTTGTTTTGGCTGATGAACCGACAAGCAGTTTAGATGTCGTTATTCAAAAACAAATTTTAGATTATCTTTTAAATCTAAAAAAACAAACAACTTTTGTGTTTGTAACACATAATATTCAAGTAGCACGTTATATTGCAGATCAAATAGTTGTTATTAAAGATGGAATAATTGTAGAAAAAGGAAATGTAGAGACTCTTTTTAATGCTCCTAAGCATCCCTATACAAAGTCACTATTATGAAAGGAAAAGAATAATGCGTTTATTTGAAGCTAAAGACCTTACAAAAAAATACGATAAGACTGTTTTAAATCATCTTGATTTTAGCATTGATGAAGGTGAAGTTGTTGGTATTATTGGTGTGAGTGGATGTGGAAAAAGTACCCTTGCAAGACTTGTTTCAGGTATTGAAAAACCTTCTTCAGGTTCTTTATTATATCAAGGAAAAACAGTTGATTTTAAAAAGAGTCGTAAAGATATACAACTTATTCTTCAAAATCCAATTGAAAGCTTTTCGCCACGAATGAAAATCAAACAGTTTCTTTATGAACCTTATCATTATTTTTATCATTTAAATAAAAAAGAAGTGATGACTGCTATTAAAAAGATATTAGAACAAGTAAGTATGGATGAGACTTGTTTGGAAAAATATCCTCATGAATTAAGTGGAGGACAGTTACAAAGAATATCAATTGCTAGAGCATTGATTATACAACCCCAATTACTTATTTGTGATGAAATTACCAGCAGTCTCGATCAAGTGATTCAAAGAGATATTATCGAATTATTAAAACAATGTGTTTATAAATATCATATGGCTATTCTTTTCGTTAGTCATGATCTCTCATTGGTTCATGAGTTTTGCCATCAGGTTCTTGTTTTAAATGATGGAAAAATCATAGAAAAAGGAACAATACAACAATTATATAAAAGTGAAAATGAAGTTGTACAAAACTTATTAAAGGCAGCTTATTTAAATGGTTAGGATATTTTGAAATATCCTTTTTTCTTTACAATGACAAGAAGATATTGTTATAATTATAACAAGAGTTATATATAACATTAGTTATAGAAAGGAGGCTTTTATGCCAGCAAAAAGAAAAATACAAAAAGAAGATATTCTACAAGCAAGTATTTCGATTATTAGCCATGAAGGACTCAATGCTTTAAATGCCAGAAAGGTTGCAAAGAAATTAGGCTGTTCAACACAACCACTTTTTTATATTTATGAGAATATGGATGTTTTAAAAAAAGATGTGATAGATGAAATTGTAAAGATTTTTGATCGAGAAGTTTTAAAAAGTGAAACAGGTCAATTAGAATACAAGGATATTGGAATCAATTATATTCGTTTTGCTAAGGAAGAGCATGAATTATTTAAAATTATGTTTAACCGAAAAATAAATGAAGGAGCATTTGATTTTATTGATTTAACAGGATCAGCAAAGACAATCCTTGAAACAATCTCTAAACAAACGGGTATGTCAAATGAAGATGCCAAACAATTCCATTTAAGAATGTGGTTATATGTCAATGGGATTGCTAGTTTAGCAGCCAATCAAACTGTTGAATTTAATGATGAAGAAATTGCAGAATTGTTAAAGGATCAATATGTTTCAATGCTTCTTTATGAAGTAGAAAAGGGAAATGTAAAAGAAGAAATTTTGGCACAACTTGCTATAAAGAATAGGGAAGGAAAAGAATGATGGAAAAAGTAATAGAGGTTTCACATCTTACAAAAGAGTATAAAAATTTAAAAGCAATTGATGATTTATCCTTTAATGTTTATCAAGGAGAAATTTTAGGATTATTAGGACCTAATGGTTGTGGAAAAAGTACAACTATTAACTCTATTTTATCATTACTTAAATATCAAGAAGGATTTATTAAGGTTTTTGGTAAAGAAATGAAACCTGATTCTTATGATTTAAAAGCAAAGATAGGAGTTATTTTTCAAGAAGTAGCTGTTTTTGATGAATTGAATGTTTATGATAATATCAATTATTTTTGTGGTTTATATATTCGAGATAAAAAACAAAGAAAACAATATGTTGACGATGCAATTAACTTAGTAGGATTAAATGATTTTAAAAAGTTTTTACCTAAACAACTTTCCGGAGGATTGCTACGTAGATTAAATGTTGCTTGTGGGATTGCCCATAAACCTAAACTGATCTTTTTAGATGAACCAACTGTTGCAGTTGATCCACAAAGTCGTAATCATATTTTAGATGGTATAAAAAAATTAAGAGATCAAGGGGCTACAATTGTTTATACAACACATTATATGGAAGAAGTAGAAATACTTTGCGATCGTATTATTATTATAGATAAAGGAAAGATCATTGCTCAAGGAACAAGTGATGAATTAAAGAAAGAAGCAAATATTGAGGAAAAGATTGAACGTGTAGGTCCAACTCTTAATGACGTTTTCTTAAAGTTAACAGGAAAGGAATTGAGGGATTGATGTTTATTCATAATCTAAAGTATACAGTTAAAATACTTTTTAAAAATAAAGTTCTTATTTTTTGGATGTTTGCTTTTCCTATTATTTTAGGTATTTTCTTTCACATGGCTTTTGAAAATATTGAAAAAGACGAAGCTTTACAAGTTTTTGATATTGCAGTTATTGACAATAAGGAATATCAAAACCAAACAATTTATCAAGAAACCTTTAAAGAGCTTTCTGATAAAAAAAATAAGGATCAGTTATTTCGTATTCATTTTGTAAATAAAAAAGAGGCGGAACAGCTTTTAGAAGATAATGAAATAGAAGGATATGTTCTCTTTAATAAACAAGAACCACAAATTGTGATTAAAGAAAATGGTATGGAACAAACAATCTTGCAATTTGTTATGGATGAAATTAAACAAAATAAGAGGATGATAGAAGATCTAACAAAGAAACAAATTGAAGATGAAATACAACAAGGAAACTATAATTTTAATGTTCAACAAATTGTACATGATATTCTTCAAAAGCTCAATAACCAAGAAGTATCTTTAAAAGACACATCAAGTAGTCATTTAAGTTATATGCAAATTGAATATTATACCTTAATTGCCATGGCTTGTATGTATGGTGGGATGTTGGGCTTAACAGCTATTAATAATCAATTGGCGAATATGTCCGCTAAAGGGAAAAGAGTTTCTGTTTCACCAAATAAAAAAGGAATACTTGTCTTATCTTCAGCACTAGGTTCTTATTTAGTAAGCCTTGTTGGTTTAGCAATTCTTTTAATCTTTTTAAAATTTGGTTTAAATGTTGAATTTGGTAGTCAATGGCTTTATATAATCATTCTTTCTTTAGTTGGTGATTTAGCAGGTATTTCGATGGGAATATTTATTGCTTCTGTTTTTAGAGTTTCTGAACAAGCAAAAACAGGAATTAATATTGCGATTTCTATGTTTTTCTCGGTTCTATCTGGGATGATGGGTGTTACTTTAAAATATGTTATTGATAAAAATATACCTATTGTTAATCTTATCAATCCTAATAATTTGATTACCGATGGTTTTTATGCTTTATATTATTACAATACATTTAATCGATATATCAGAGATATTTGTTGTTTAGGAGTATTTATTATTGTATGTTTATTTATTTCTTTTAGGGCTTTAAGGAGGGAACAATATGATTATATTTAGTACCGTTTTTAAAATCTTAAATAAATTAAAAGGAAACTTAATTCTTTATACAGTGATCTTACTTGCAATTACATTATTTAATACAACTTCTGGTAATATGAATCATTATGAGGCAAAAAAACCAGATATTTTGATTGTAAATAAGGATCAAAACAATGAAATAACCAAAGGATTTGTTTCGTATTTAAAAGAACAAGCGATATTAAAAGATATCGACATCAATGATCAAGAAAAAGTAGACGATGCCTTATTTTATCGTGATATAAGTTATGTTGTGTATATTCCTGAAAACTTTGGTGATGATCTTGTAAATGATAAAAATCCAACGATTGAATATAAATCAAATGGTAATGAAAATGCATCTTTTACCCAAATGTTAATTGAAAAATATATAAAGACAGTAAATCTTTATAAAGAGCATTATCAAGGTAAAGCTTTAAATCAAAAAGTCAAACAAGTGATTAACCAAAAAACAAAAGTAAACCTCAACACATCTTTAGATAGTTCTAAATTGAATCAAGTGAATGTTTATTTTAATTTCTTAAACTATGCCTTACTTGCTGGAGGAGTTTATTGTATGACAATGATTCTTGCAAGTTTGAATCAAGAGGGTGTACGTAAAAGAACAATTATGAGCAGTTTTTCATATCGTAAATATAATTGGATCATTTTTGCTTCATTAGGCCTTGCTTCTTTTATTGTATGGTTAGCCTATATGATTATTAGTTTTATCTTATTTAAAGAAATTATGTTAAGTGGGAATGGGATTGCTTATATTTTAAATTCATTTGTTTTTTCAATATGTAGTTTGGCCGTAGGATTCTTAATTGGAACTATTACCCATAATAAGCAAGCTATTGGAGGTATTGTTAATGTTGTTGCTTTAGGAACATCGTTTCTTTGTGGATGCTTTGTGCCAATGTCATTTATGCCAAGTTATGTTTTAAAGATTGCTCATATTTTACCAACGTATTATTTTGTACAAAACAATGAACTTATTAAAACATTAGAATATTTTAAATTAGAAACATTACAACCAATAATTATTAATGGTATTATTGTTTTAGGATTTACCTTAAGCTTTGTTTTGATCACCTTAATGATTAGTAAAAGAAAACAAAAGATTGGGTGAGTGTATGAAAGAATTTCTATTAATTGTTGTCATTGTTATTTTAATGAATACAAAGAAACAAATATCAAAAGATCATTATTTAAGTTTAGGAATTTTAATGGGATGCAATAGGATACTATTTTAAAAAGGATAAGTCATCAAGATGGATAAGAATGAATTATTAATGAATATTTATAAAATTCACACAACACATTTAGGTATATCAAGAATTAAAAGAAATTTAGGAATTGAAGAAGATGTTGTAGAATTTTGTAAGAATAAAGTTTTAGATAAAAAGAGTTTGATATATCGTAAAGGGAAAAACTGGTATATTGAAAATGGTGCTATAAAAATAACAATTAATGCAACAAGCTATACCATTATTACGGCACATATAATAAAATAGATTTTCACAAGTTGTGCACATTATGCACATTTTATTCACATTGAAATTAAAATATAAAGTTAGGTTATCATCATTTTGATATAGGACAATCATATGGTAATGAAAAAGGTATAGGCAAAGATATCCGTAAACATGTCAAGTAACCAAAGAAAGTATTGTTCAAACCATTAAAACAACGGGACTAGGTTATTTAGATAGGATGATTATTCATAGAGCTTAACCTTAGGAGAAAGTCAATCAAAGCGATGAACGTTATCTAGAAGGAAATAAAATTGCTTGTAAAGTTTTAGAAGATGTTTATAAGGAAGGTAAGTTAAAAGCAATTTGTGAAATTTTATATGAAGAATTTCGTGCAGAACACATGGATTTTATTGATGGTCCAGCTACTAATACTTCTATTTTAGATGAAGATTAAAAAGTGATGTTATTTGGGTTTGCTATAGAGCATAACGATTAAAAGATATTGACAATTTGTTAGTATCTTTTTTCTTGACAATCTTTTTTATAATTATATTATTACCAATAATAATTACCTTTGGTAATTAATAGGAGAAATCAATGACAAGCGAAAAAATAAAAGAAATGTTAGATAGCTGTTACATGGCTAAAAGGATTTTAGATATGTTGCCTAAACTTCCTGAAGGAGTTTTACCATCCTATGTACGTTATTTAGAAACGATTATCGAACTTGAAGAAAAAAATCAAAAAGTGAAGGTTTCAGATGTGAGTGAAGTTTTAAATCTTCCTCGTCCGGGAGTTACACGTACAATTCATGCAATGGAAGAAAAAGAATATTTAAAAAAAGAAACAGCTAAACATGATGGACGTGTCACTTATGTGACCGTTACAAAAGAAGGAAAAATGATTTTTGAAAAATACAATAAAGATTATTTTCAAAAATTAGCCTTATGTTTGAATCATGTTTCTAATGATGAAGCAGATTGTATGATTCAAACCATTGAAAAGTTTTATGAAGTTATGTGTGAAGGGAGAGAAAAATAATGGATCAATCTAGGTCAGATTTTACACAGGGAAGTATTTTAAAGAAATCAACGTTATTTATGATTCCCGTTTTAGGTGCACTTATTTTACAAGCGGCCTATGGAGCGGTTGATTTACTTGTTGTTGGAAGATTTGGAACAACAGCAGGACTTTCAGCAGTTTCTACAGGAAGTCAAGTTTTAAACTTGATAACATTTGTGGTAACACAATTTGCGATGGGAATTACTGTTTTAATTGCAAGATATATTGGTGAAAAGAAAATGAATTCGATTGGTGCTTTAATAGGAGGAGCAACGGTAGTTTTTGCAATTATTTCTGCAATTATATTTGTATTTATGATTACGTTAGCATCACCAATTTCAACTTTGATGCAAGCACCTCAAGAAGCACTTGGTTTAACTGCTACTTATGTAAGAATTTGTGGGGCAGGTATTTTCTTTATTGTTGCTTATAATCTATTATCAGCGATCTTTAGAGGTTTAGGAGATAGTAAATCACCTCTTTTATTTGTGGCAGTTGCCTGTGTTATTAATATTATTGGTGATTTAGTTCTTGTTGCAGGATTACACTTAGATGCAGCAGGAGCCGCCATGGCCACTGTCTTTGCCCAAGCAATCAGTGTTATTTTTGCTTTAATGTTATTATTTAAAAGAAAATTACCATTTAAAATTACAAAGCATGATTTTAAAATCAATCCACATTGTGTTCGAGCTTTAAAAATTGGGTTACCATTAGCGCTTCAAGAATGTTTAACACAAATTTCATTTTTAGCTTTATGTGCTTTTATTAACCGTTTAGGATTAGAAGCATCATCCGGTTATGGTGTTGCTTGTAAAATCGTTAACTTTGCCATGTTAGTACCAAGTTCATTAATGCAATCAATGGCTTCTTTTGTTGCCCAAAATGTGGGTGCTGGTGATGAAAAAAGAGCAAAACATGCAATGTTTACAGGAATGGGTATTGGCTTAATAATTGGTGTTGTTGTCTTTATCTTAGTTTTATTTAAAGGAGATTTACTTACAAGCATTTTTACAACAGAAAAAGCCGTTATTTTACAAGGTTATGCTTATTTAAAAGGATTTGCTTTAGAAACAATTGTAACAGCAATATTATTTAGTATGGTTGGTTATTTTAATGGTCATTATCAAACGGTATGGGTCATGGTACAAGGACTTATTCAAACACTTCTTGTACGTTTACCACTTTCTTACTATATGTCAATTCAACCTCATGCAAATTTAACAAATATTGGTTTAGCTGCACCAATTGCGACAATTGTTGGTATTATACTAAATGTATGTTTCTATATTTATTTAAGTAAAAAAATGAAAAAAGAAAATGCTTAGGAAGTGTGAAAAACACTTCTTTTTTAATGGAATGATAAAATTTGATTTGAATATTTAAATAGTACATAGCGATCGTATAATAATACCGAAAGGGTGATCACCGTGAAAAAGATACCAACAGGAATTAAAAGTTTTAGAAAGCTTAGAGAAGAAAATTATTACTTTGTAGATAAAACACGGATGATTAAAGATTTTTTAGAAAGAGGTTCTGAAGTAACGCTAGTTACAAGACCATCACAGAAGAAATAAAAAATATTAATGGAATTACTTTTATTTGGGTAACAGATGGTCAAGGATGGAATACTGCAAAACATAATTTAAAAGAAACATTTGATGTTTTAAAACATCTATATTGCATTAAGGATTTAGGAAATGGTATTCTTGAAACAATAATTAAATGATAAAAAATATAAAATACATAACATATAAAAAATCGTTAAAATATATAATTATATTTCTAACGGTTTCTTTTTTTATAACAAATTTTAAAATTATTTTATCTTTGTTAAATTTTCATAGCTAAATAAAACTTATCAACATAATCATTTTCTATAGCTAAAAGTAATTCATCTTTATACTTGCTATCATTAATTAATTTAACTAGTCGAGCATTCCTTTCTTTTAAACTCTCTATTACACCTTGAGAAGGAATGATATTTGATTTTGATGAATTATTTGATTTGCTTGTTAAAACTAAGTTCCAAATATCATCACTGTACATGAAAGACCACGGAATGACATGATCAACAGAAATATCATTTTCTTGTAATACTTTTCCAGTATAAAAATCAATTGCTTGATAGTTATTGCTTTTTAAAAGAATATTTTTATATTTTGTTAAACTGCTTCTTTTAATAGTATTATCAGAAATGCCTTTTACTTTAGAAGCAATTCTTGGAGAATGATTAAATTTTTCAAGAAGTTGAGCCCATTTAAAATTAATAAGTTGAGATAAAACAAAACTATATTCTTTAAGCGATAGTACTTGTTGTTTAGTAAAAGAAATAAACATGCAATTTTTATCTAAATAATAAAGATCATATTCTTTTTTATTTGCCAATTTAAATCTCCAAGAAACATCATTTTTTAATGTTTTAGCACTGTTGTTGATAATTTTACGATATTGTTTTTCATATTTTAAAATAGTCTCAGCTTTATCAAACCAAACAGGAACATGAGTACGTTGAATAGATTCATATAGATTAATTAGAAGATTGACATTTTGAACTAAAATGGGAATTTTCTTTTTGTTTGGACTTTGATCAAGATGAAAGAAATAGGTTTGATTCCAATAATATTTAATCATCTTTTTTGCAATATGTTGAAATGTAAAAGTTACTTGTTTATCTAATTGATTTGTTTCAAAACATAGTTCAATAATAGCTCTTCCCCATGCAAGTTTATATGTATTATCATTATTCATATTTTCTATAATTTCTAACCATTGTTTGATATAGCTGTTCATTTTATTTCTCCAAATATTTAATATTATTTCTTTATAAATTTTAACATAAAGAAAATAGATTTAAAAATTAATTTCTCTATATTTTGTTTGATAGCACTTTTGCATAATGCTATGATTAAGAGAAAAAAAGCAAACGCTTAGGAGGAAAAAGGAATATTTGATAAATTATTTGAACCGATACAGATTCGTGGCATGGAATTAAAAAATCGTATTATGATGTCTGCGATAGGTACGCATGAAAGTGTGGAAAGTGAAGGCAGAAAAAGTGTTATAGATAAGTTGATTGCTTATCATGTAGCACGTGCTAAGGGTGGCAATGGTTTAAATACGGTTGAGGTTGCTGCTGTTGATAAAGCAAGTGCACCTTTTGGATTTTTATTTATAGCTGAAGATAAGTATACTAATGGCTTAAAAAAATTAAATGATGTAGTACATAATACTGGTGATTAAACATGTATTCAACTTTGGCAAGGAGGTTTAGCTGTTGCTTTAAATTAAAAAGCAAAAATTATAGTTCCAAATGATATACCATTAAATGCAAAATATACTGTGCAAGAAATTACTTTTGAAAGATTATTAGATGTCATTAATAAGTTTGGTGAGGTAGCTAAATGTTCAGTTGAAGCTGGATTTGATTTTTTAGAATTTCATTGCGCTCATAATTATTTAACACACTCAATGTTTTCTAGTGGAATCAATCATCGAAGTAATGAATGGGGTGGGAGTTTTGAAAATCAATAGAAATTTCCACTTTAATGTATTAAAGCTATTCGTCAAAATATACCAGAAGACATGCCTCTATTTTTGAAAATAGATTGTCATGATGATACGCTTGAAAGTGGATTAATTCTTAAAGAAGTGATTGACTTTTGTAAAGATGCCAAAGAATATGGTGTCAATGTTTTAAATATATCACGTGGAAATATTATAACAGCTGTAACTCTTTATGAAGTAGCTCCTGTAGATATTAAAAATGGATTCAATGTAGAAGATGGTGAACGTATTCGTAAAGAAACAGGAATGTTTACAATGCCTTGTGGACGTATTAATACTCCTGAATTTGCTGAAAAGATATTAGAAGATGATAAAGCAGATTTAATTGTAATGGCGCGTGCGCAACTTGCCGATGCAAATTTTTGTAATAAAGCTAAAAATGGTCAAGTGAATCAAATTCGTTATTGTAGTAATTCTTTGTATGATCCAAGTGTCAAACATATTACGTGAATAAGAAATCCAGGATTATTAGAAGAAGCAACAGATAGTCTCTCTATGACTTCACATCCTAAAAAAGTTGTTATTGCAAGTGGAAAAGAATATTTATAAGATGGTGTTATTATGGTAGTTGTTTTAAATCAAATGACACAAGTGATTATGAAAAACTTGACATATCAACTCATATTATTGGTGATTGTAAAAAAGCAAATGTTGCTTTGATGCGTTTAGAGATGCATGTTATGCAGTATTAGATATTAATAAATAATAATAAAACAGGATGAACAACAATTGTGTTGTAATATTCCTGTTTTTAAATTATTTTTAGAATTAGTATAGAACAATTATTAAATATGATAAAATTAGATAAAAGAAAATTGATTATAATAATTTAAAAACAAAGGAGATATGTCTATGTATTTTAAAGAACCGTTTAACTAAGAAAAAATTGTAAAACAACATGAAGAATTATTAAATATTTTTAAAGAAGATCTTTCAAATCTATCTGATAAAACAATTAAGAAACATATACAAAATGTTGATTTCTTTATCAATGAATATTTATTAAATCGTAATAATGCAAATTATGAAGAAGTTAATAATGAAGTTGATTTGTTCTTTAGAGATTTCTTTATTAGAAAATGTATGTGGTCTTCACCAAATTCTATAAAAGAAACAGCAGCTCGTTTTAAAAAGTTTTATAAATCAATGATGAATCATGATAAATTTAAAAAAGATGACTATAAATGTTTATGCGATACCATTAAAGATGAAATGAAATCTTGGCAAGAATCATGTGATTACTATGATAGTGGAAAACCAAATTGGGATCCGTTTAAATTTTAAAGGTAGGGTAATAAGAATTGTATAATGATAAGATTGAAATAGAAAGCCCTTATGGACATATTACCATTAGCTATGGTCGACATAATAAGCATCGAGTAAGAGTTCTTGATATAGATGGTGGTATGGAATCAGCAACTTATATAGAAGAAGAATTACAAAATGAATTACTTTTTGAATATATGTATTTATTTGATTTAATGTTTGATGAAAATTATTTAGAAGATAGACAAATTAATGATGTTTTATTAATTGGTGGTGGTGCTTTTCATTATCCCAAATATTTTTTAGCACATCATCAAGGAAATATTGATGTTGTTGAAATTAACAAAGTTCTTTATGATATTTCTAATAAATACTTCTATTTAGAAGAAACTATTAATAAATTTGATAAGAATAAAAATAGATTTCATTGTTATTTTGAAAATGGAAGAGATTATATAAATAGGAACAAAAGGAAATATGATGCTATTTTAAGTGATGTCTTTATTGGTGAAAATTTAGTATTAGAACTTCATTCATTGGAAGCAATCAAAAGAATAAAAGAATCTTTAAACCCACAAGGAATTTATATAACAAATATCATTGGTTCATTAAGTGGTAAATATAGTCAAAATATAAAAAATGTTGTAAAAACACTCAAACAATGTTTTAAATATATTTATGTCTTTAAAGCACAAGAAAAGAATGAGCATCAAAAAAGACAAAACTTAATCGTTGTTGCAGTAGATCAAGAAGTTCATTTTAATATTGTAAGTTATCATAATATTAATCAAAAGAGATATCATCAAGGAATGATCAATCATGTTGATGATATTGATTACACAAATGGACATATTTTAAGAGATAAAAATTTATTATAATTATTGTTTTATCTTAAAAAATATGATAAGTTTAATCCATGGGAATGAGGTTCTCCCTCGATTTATATCGAAACCGCTATTTGGCTAATGACTTCTGTGTAATACACAGGGTGATTAGCTTTTTTTGTAGGAGGAAACATGGAAAATAAAAAAGAATTATTAAAGTATATGATATTTGCAGGTGTTATGGGAATCGTTGTAGGAGGTATTGATACTGTTTTTGGTAAAGGACTTATTTTAATAGGTGAGATACGAAATAAATATTTTTGGTATTTAATTCCTTTTTTACCAATTGCAGGAATCAGACGAACAGCAGTTGTTTTGCTATTTACCATACCTATGGCAGCCTCATCTGCAATAATACCGGAAATAATATCAGCTGAAGTGTCACCCGGAATTACAATCATGTCCAGTCCAACAGAGCAAACCGCTGTCATCGCCTCCAGTTTATTTAATGTAAGCGCACCAACTCTTGCAGCATGA
>OJNJ01001279.1_pt1 | contig 14439 bp, 11 predicted proteins | sample 1597491 | NCBI WGS metagenome assembly OJNJ01 (sample SAMEA2452132, study PRJEB22498) | human gut metagenome | biome: human feces; feature: human gut; material: feces | place: Australia | collected 2012 | reverse complement strand
GGGGAAGGCAATGGCCAGCCTCCGGAAGAAAAGAAAGGAAAGTGGGCGAAGAAGGGGAAGTGAACCGCCCTGGGTACCGATTACTTGGTACTCAGGGCGGTGAAACGTTTCCCAAGTATGAATAATCTGTAAAACTTCTGCGTTTAGCACTTGAGCGCGGAGAGTGCCAGTTGTTTTATTGAGGAACTTGTGCTATAATAATTTTGCTCTACATATAGGTGTAGAGGAACGGGATTGTTGTCAAGCCTTCCAGTAAGATTCCAATGAGGAATTCCTGGACTGCTGTTGACCAGATTGACGCCGATTCGGCTGTCAGAGCTGCAAGACACATTACGGTGAAGACAAACACCTCCCACTCGATTATATCATAGTCGAGAATTGCGAGAACTGGATAGCTGGTAGCTCAGACACACGCCGATTTGGTGCTACGAGAGACCACGTAAACCTGTATATCCACCGACTTAGGAACGCTATCCTCCGTGTCGGTGGATATTGCAAATTTTAGGAGATTTTATGACACCACACGATTGGCTGAATTCTGAGAATACGGTTAAAAGAAGCAAGAAGCCCTATGCGCATTTTGATTTGCGTACCGATATAGGGAAACAGAAATTCTATATCTCAAATCCACATAAAGTGGCCGCGCATGGCTTCTATCCTTTTATTCATTATCAGATCAAGACAATTAAATTCAATAAAACAAAGGGACCGCGAGTAAAAACTCGGGATATTTGTTATGCAGCTCACATTGACCGCTGTATCTACCAGTATTACAGTTTTATGTTGAATGAGCTCTATAACGAAAGGGTTCGAATCGATGGAACATCCGATGTTGCGGTAGCCTATCGTACTGACCTTCATAAAAGTAACATCTATTTTTCGAAACGGGCCTTTGATTATATCAAGGAGCTCGGAAGATGTTATGTGATGATTGGTGATTTTACGCATTTCTTCGATAACCTTGACCATGATTATCTGAAACGGCAATGGTGTTCGTTGTTGAAATGCGACCGCTTACCCGATGATCATTACAGCGTGTTTAAAAATGTTACTGCCTACAGTAAGTGGGAACTGACAGATTTGCTCGCTCTCAATGGGCTTAGCGATGACTGGGCTGGACGAAAAAACTTAAATAGTCAAGTGCGTGTCCTTATGCCGAGGCAGTTTAAAGAGAACCGATCCCATATTGTGAAAAATGCAAATCATTATGGGATTCCTCAAGGTTCCCCCATAAGTGCTACTCTCGCCAATGTATATATGCTTGAAGTCGATAAACTTATTAATGATATGATTTTGGGCCTTGGCGGCAAGTATATGCGGTATAGCGACGACTTTATTATCATCCTTCCAGATGTTGCTGAACTCAATGCTGCTGAAGCCTTTGGAAAGATCCATACACTGCTTAAAACTGCACCAAGGCTAACCTTGGAGCAGAGCAAAACTCAATATTTTCATTATGCTGATGGCGAGTTAGAAAATTGCGGAAAACAGTTTCATGCGGAAGCAGATGGCAGCAGTAGATTCATCAATTTCCTTGGTTTTACATTTGACGGCAGACAAGTCTCAATCCGGGCGAAAACAATTTCGAAATATTATTACCGTATGTACCGGAAAGCAAATAACATTGCCAAGGCTGGTGGTTATACACCTGCGGGGAAGCATATCAGTTGTGAAAACCTGTATCGACGCTACTCAGAACGCGGGGCTGATGGAAAACCCGGAAATTTCCTGACATATGTATCACGTGCCGAAAGGGAATATGGTTCCAACGAAGCAATCACGCGTGACACAAAGAGGCATATGCAGAAAATTAGGAAAACTCTTGATGGTAAGAAAAAGAGATAGAAAAGGGGGTGCCTTAAACGTAGCATCCCCCTTCAAATCCAATTTGTTCATATTCTGCGCCGCAATAAACAAGGAACAAGAAAAAACCTCTGAAATTGACTGATTTCAGAGGTTTTTTTGTGTAATCCCAACACTATAGATGCCACGAGATTTCGTTGAAACGAGCATTCAAACATGTGAAACTCTATTACCCTTCCTCAGCAATAGTTTTATGTTTCAAAACAAATCCATTTGGCATTGTTTGCAAGACCTTACCAATCGTTCTTTTACGACATCATCTGGTCCAACTATACCAGAAATCAACGGAGATAACGGATCGTGCAAAGAACACAATCGCTCAACTGTTTTTGCACTGTAATTTGCATAACAATATCGACAACCATTTCTACAGGTGTTATACATACCAATATCAATGCTCGCCATGCATCCACACTCTTCCCTTTGATTCTTGTCTTTATCCAGATTCAGTTTACATCCCAATAATTTTTCAAACAATCCACAATCAATGCAGTGTCCATGTGCAATGCCAAACTGCTCTAAGTTAATCTTTTCTGCACAGGATTCAACTATTATATGATACTTTTCCGCGATTGCTACCAGACGCTGTGCTAATTCAAGCATTTCCTTAGTCCCCAGAGGGAGTAAGCCGAACGCTTTCATATTTCCTTGCGTATTGCGGTACATATCCACAAAGCTTATAATGCACTTGTTTGTGTACCCAGATAAGCGTTTTGCTATTTCTTCGAAGTATGTTACATGGTAGTCAACAGTATACTTTTCTGTCAGCAAAATGGGATCATACCGCCAAATAACGCGGTCCGCACCAAGATTTTTTGACAAGTCTCTAAATGCCGGAATGATTATATCATTTTTATTTGGTACATTTGGCTCAATATCTTGGGCATACGAGTTAACAGTAAACTGGAAATAATACATGTATCTATCCAAAATGTGGAGTTTATCCATTATTGGCAAAGGATTTTTTGTCCAAAAAACAATAGCATCAACTACGTTTGGAGACAAATCTATTTTACTTACCTGATGAATATTCATCGGATTACGAACGCAGACATAGCCTTCTTTGATTCTGTTTAAGAACCATTCTGAATAGTATGTCGGTATATCTGTCCGTCTGCTGGCACTTATAATCACTCATTCCACCTCCAATAACAATTGAATTGTTGAGTTTAATGATTCTTGCGCATGATACTTGTGCTTCAACTGTGCCGGAATATCAAAATAGCATTTCTTAGCATTTTTGTATGCTGAAAATCCATTAGTTTGATAGTAATTAAGATTTCCAGTATCAAAATACATATAGTCACTATTCGTTATCTTTGCACCTGCTTTTTCTATTGCTTTTTCAAAATGTGAAAAATAATCGCGCCCTCGATTATTACTATTTACATCATTAATTATAAACAACAGGTGGTGGTTTTTTCTTTTTTAAGCACAATGTTTTGGGCAATTCTTTCTGCCAATAAATCAATTAAACCTGTTTGATTTGTATTATACAAATATGAAATAAGATAGCTTATTACTATTATATTTGCTTTGGGAAGAGGGGCATCAAAGCAATCAAAAACATCTTTGTACTCTGGTATTTTAAATCTAACTCTTTCATCGTTAGAATAGTATTCTTTTATTTCATCATGAATAGGACTCCATAATGTATTGATATCAACGCCTATATAGGAGATTGGAACCTTTACCCTACCTTTATTCAAAAAAACATCAAAAGCCATTAAATCAGCACAACCGCCACATCCAAGTGATAGGATATGATAATAAGGAAAGCCTCTAATAAAATTACGTTCCGCTGCTATTGCCCACATTATTTCTGTTGTGTATAAATAGGAATATTGACACACATAATGATATATCATCTTTTGACAGTCATACTGTTTCTTTATGATTTCATTTGGAAATCTACCTGGAAAATGTACTTGATAGAGGCAGTTATAACAACTCCCACTACATTTCCCAGAAGGATGATTACATGCTTCCTCGTTACAGCCACAGTTAGAGCCGAATTCAGAATACTTTTTATCACTAAAATCTACAATATGATCTATAAGCATTGGTTTTCCCCTTTCTTTTATATGTCTTCAAAACTCATAAACGATAATTTACAGCACCAACTCAAGCTGTTGTACGACTATTGGTTTACTCAGTTTGATTTCCCTGACGAGAACGGCAAGCCGTATCGGGCTTCGGGTGGTGCTATGGTGTGGAATGAGCAGTTGAAACGAAAAATTCCTGTTAATTGGAAAGCTGAAATGCTTTCTGATGTTTTTGAAGTAACTATGGGTAGTTCTCCAACTGGTGATTCATTGAATGACAATAACAATGGAATAGAGTTTTATCAGGGATCAACTGACTTCGGCTCATTATACCCGACAGAACGCATATACACAACAGCACCGATACGTTATGCTAAACAACAGGATGTATTACTAAGTGTAAGAGCGCCTGTTGGTGCTTTGAATATTGCGATGAATAATTGCTGTATCGGGCGTGGTCTTGCTGCCATTCATCACGAATCCACGGCTTATGCTTGGTGTACACTAAAAGCATTGCAGCCTTTCTTTGATATTTTTAATGCAAACGGAACAACATTCGGAGCATTAACAAGCGATGACTTAAAGAATCATTATATTATTTCACCTGATAACGATGTATTACAAGCGTTTATCAGAATATCAAAGCCAATAGAGGAGAAAATGCGAGTAATATCAAAAGAGATTAGGCAATTATCTACGCTCCGTGATTGGCTTTTGCCGATGCTGATGAATGGTCAAGCTACCATATCCGATTGATACGATAAATTATCGTTTATCTTATTATTGCATTGAATTTTTTTATCTATGCTGGATAAAACATCGACAATAGCATTTTGCATAGCTATATCGTGAAGATTAACGGTCATGTTTCGTAGAGAGTTAAGAGTAATTGTCCTCTGAGCAGCTCCGATAGCCATTTTATCTGCTATATAGTAAAAGTTAGGGTTCAGCATTACATAATACAGGTATCTTGAATTAACCTTATCATTAGGCTTCAAAATAGCAATATGTCGCTGAAAAACAAATCTTTTATCAAAGTCGATAAATACTGGTTTTCCAAACGAGCCAACGACAGAATAAATAATATCTCCGATTCGAGCCTTCTTTTCCTCAGATAAGCTATCGTAATAGCTGTTAGGGACAAACATAGTGCCATTAAAATTTATCTGATTATCACCGTCAATATTTGAAATCGTAATGAACGGGACACCGCTTGGTGATTTAGGCGGTGGCAGATGATCGCCGTCTGAAATAGATTTACAACACTCAGACAGCTTTACTTTTTTATACTCCATATACAATACTCCATAACGTGTCTCTGTATCATTAAAGAGAGAAAATGAATTTAACAATTCTATCACTTGCTACATCAGTAGCATTTTCAATATCCTGCTTGCACCAATAAGGTTTAGTATCGTTCTCGTAGCTCATGACTAAGGCAGTTGCAACAGGATATTCGCTATCAATATAGCCTGTCTTATCGGAGAGCTTAGTAGAAACCTTTGTTCTGAACCACTCGTTACCGATAGACCTGTTGATCTTTTCTTCAAGAAGTATCTTGTTGCCGAGCTTGTTGACCGTATCATCAAATTCTTCCTTGCTGTCGATCTGGGCATCTTTTCTGATAGCATCAAGGTTAGCACCACTCTGAGGCATAATATGCTCTATGTCATATTTGCTGCCAAGAACAAACGACAGTCCATTTTCCTGAGCAAAAAGATACTCGTTCAGGTATACAAGCATATTCCTGTCGTATTCAGACACATACTTCTTGATTTCGTCAGCTTGCCATTTCTCTGAGATATGCTTATCGAAATCAGCCTTAATATCTTGCACAGATACAGAGCTGTCAGCCATTTTAACTATCTCACCGAAAAGGAATGTCTTGAATGTACTGCTGGAATAGCCTATATCCACAAGTTCCAGTACAGTAAAGAGCCTTAACAGACAAACTGCAATTTCATTAACATCTTCCTCAGATATTTTGTCTGCATCAAAACGGTGAAAATAGCTTGCTAAAAACAGCTTTGCATTATCATTAAACTTCAAAAGAACCTGAATAATAGGATAAGCAGATGTTTTCTTCCATATCTTTGCAATGTTTATCATTTGATTTCATAGTCCGATAGGATCATTGAGAAGCTCTTTGTTGTCCTCTGTAAAGTATCTTCTAAGACCTGGTGTTGTTACGTTTATTGAACCGCTAGCTGTAACAATCTCATTATTCTTGTTCTTTGCACGTTCAAAATACATCTGCTGCATAAGGATAGCATCAATATTGGCTATACCATTCTGTTTCAGCTCATCAATAAGCTCAATCAGCTCTTTCCACAGCTTTGTAAATTCATCGCTGATTTTGCTCTTTTCTGCTTCTGCATAGAGCTTTGCGGAGATAATATCCGAATCATAAAGCGGTAATCCGTCAGAATTCAGGGAGTTGAACATCGTAATAGCCTGTTCGACCTGCCAACTCTTGATCTCGATGACTTCACAGCTATCCGTAAGCGTTTTTGCAAAGCTGTTGAGCTGAGAATCTGAAAGCTCCTTCGCTCTATCATAGAAGAATTTGAAATTCCTAAAGAAATTCGTATACTTATTATCTTTCTGCTTACGGGGAATTTTGATAACTTTGGATTCAGCTTCGGTGTAGTAAACAGCACTGAGTATAGTCTGCAATTCTGTTTTATAAAGCTCGTTGATAGAGTAATTCTCAATGATAGGCTCACTGTTACAGATAGCTCTATCCGTTGCAATATCGGGATTATCAGGAATGTCCTCTGTTTCCACCTTATACAGAATACCCATGATCTTTCTACGGCGCTCCTTAAGCCCTCTGCACAGGTTTTCAGAGTCATCATCCTGACTTGTTGTGCCTATCGCTACATTGATACGAATTAAAAGAGCCTTCATCAGCAACAGAAATGTCGTTGTTCTCTGCTGTCCGTCTATAAGCCCCAATACGGTATCGTCATTTTGACAGTTGATGATGATCGTACCGAAGAAATATCTATCCTTACTGTCACTATCAACGAAGTCTGTAATATCCTGCCACAGCTTATCGCAGTTAGTGATAGACCATGAGTAAGGTCTTTGATACTCTGGTATGGTAAATTTCGTATCTTCTTCTAATTTGAGATATGCGCCGATTTTTTTAAGTTTTGGCTCGATACTCTTTGCCATAACAATAACCCTTCTTTCTGTTATTTCACCCTATATACTTTCTATGGGCAATCTTGACGTTGCTCTGCTTTACCATAGCATACTGTAACGTGGTATCAATACGCCTATGACCGAGAAGCTGTTGAAGCTGCTCGATCGGCATTCCTTTATCGATTGCCATAGTAGCCAATGTGCGCCTGAACTTGTGAGGGTGTGCTTTCTGAATGTTCAGGCGTTTACCAATTTTTCTGATTCTTACTTCCACACCGCCGATATTAAGGCGTTTGTGCGGAGCTTTCAACGATACGAAAAGAGCTTCATTATCGTCCGTTCTGCTGTCAAGATACTGCTTCAAATGCAGCTTGGTACGGGCATCAAAATAGACGATTCGCTCTTTATTGCCCTTGCCGAGAACAACGCACTCACGTTCATCAAAATCAATATCGGAACGGTTTAGCAACACAAGCTCTCCGACACGCATACCCGTTGAAGCGAGCATATCAATAAGTGCCAAATCACGCACTTCTGAGCAATCGTCACGCATCTGCTCTAATGCTTCATCGGTATAGGTCTCCTTGATCGTGCTTGCGGTCTTGATCTTATGTATCCTGCGTACAGGGCTTTTCATAATATAGTTTTCTTCTTCGAGCCAAGAGAAAAAGCTTGATAATATGCGCCGTATGTTATCTATTGTCACACGGCTTGAATTGTTTTCTTCCTGATAGCTTGTCAGATACTTTCTTAAATCATCAGTATCGATGTGCTTGACCTGCTTGCCGACAGCGCCGAGCATATTGGTAATGGTCTTTTGATAGTATTTCAGCGATTTCTCCGAACAGCCCTCTATCCGCTTAGATGAGATGAACGAGCCGACGATCTTATCGTTGCTATCTTCTTCTGTCTTATCGCAAGATACCGCAGTAATGCCAAAGAAAGCAATGTCCAGCACTTCCGATAGCTGTTCGAGCTGAAAATTATCCAACACTGACAGCATTTTCTGCATAATATCGTTTTTGATCTCCTGTATCATAGTCAATTCTCCTTAGAATAAAATTCAAGAGAACGACTCCCAACGGCAGTCCCCTTTTATAACTTCCGCCGTTGGAGGAAGATGGGTGTAGTATTATAAACGATAATTTACAGCACCAACTCAAGCTGTTGTACGACTATTGGTTTACTCAGTTTGATTTCCCTGACGAGAACGGCAAGCCGTATCGGGCTTCGGGTGGTGCTATGGTGTGGAATGAGCAGTTGAAACGAAAAATTCCTGTTAATTGGAAAGCTGAAATGCTTTCTGATGTTTTTGAAGTAACTATGGGTAGTTCTCCAACTGGTGATTCATTGAATGACAATAACAATGGAATAGAGTTTTATCAGGGATCAACTGACTTCGGCTCATTATACCCGACAGAACGCATATACACAACAGCACCGATACGTTATGCTAAACAACAGGATGTATTACTAAGTGTAAGAGCGCCTGTTGGTGCTTTGAATATTGCGATGAATAATTGCTGTATCGGGCGTGGTCTTGCTGCCATTCATCACGAATCCACGGCTTATGCTTGGTGTACACTAAAAGCATTGCAGCCTTTCTTTGATATTTTTAATGCAAACGGAACAACATTCGGAGCATTAACAAGCGATGACTTAAAGAATCATTATATTATTTCACCTGATAACGATGTATTACAAGCGTTTATCAGAATATCAAAGCCAATAGAGGAGAAAATGCGAGTAATATCAAAAGAGATTAGGCAATTATCTACGCTCCGTGATTGGCTTTTGCCGATGCTGATGAATGGTCAAGCTACCATATCCGATTGATACGATAAATTATCGTTTATCTTATTATTGCATTGGATTTTTTTATCAATCGCGCTCAAAACGGCAATTATTTTTCTTTGTATATCAATAGGTGGCACTTCTATATCAAACTCCTGCATAGCCCCAATGTAAAAGTGTTTTTGTACTCCGCCTTCAGATATTTTCTTAATCCTGCTCTGAGTATGTGGAGTGATCAAGTAATAGTACAAGAAATCTGGCAACAGTCGGCTTGAATCACATTTTATAATACCTACGCTTCGAGAAAAATCGAAATTGATTTTTTCATCTCTAATAACTTGACATTTACCAATAGTACCGCAAGTAGCAATCACTATATCGCCCGCAGCAAGTTTGGTACGCTTATGTATCCTATCAAACTCTGTAATAGAGATTCTTCTATCATCAGGTTTTATTATTATTCCGTTGCTCGTTATATTATTGTTATTCAGAAAATAATACTCTCCTGATAGATCTTCTTTAACCGAACCGTGTTCTCCGTCAGTGATGTTAATGCAGTACTCTTTCAGTTTACTCATACTTCACCTTGCCTAACTGCTTCATGATCTCAGCTTGCAGAGCATTACCCTCATTGAAGAATGATTGAAGCTCAGTCTTGAATGCCGACATTTTAGCTTCAAACTCCTCCTGCGTAAGCTCCACATACTCTATCTTGACATCGAAATACTGTCCTGCTGCGAGAGAATACTTCTTTGCGATTATTTCCTCATAGGTGACTGCAACCGAGAAATCGTCCACAGCTTCTTTGTTGCGGAATGTTGTGATGATCTTCTCTATCTCCTCTGGGCGAAGCCTGCGCTTCTGCAAATTGCCGTCCTTGTATTCTTCACCGAGCTTTGAAGCATCTATAAGCACTACCTTGTCAGCCGTTCTTGAATTATCGAAGAACAGGACGGAAACATTAGTGCCTGTGTTCGCAAATACGTTAGACGGCATACTTACTGCACCATACACGATATGATCTTCAACGAGCTTTTTAAGGACAGTACCCTCAACACTGCTCTTTGCGGTCAGAAATCCCGTAGGAACAACGATAGCGCCCTTGCCTGTCTTTTTCAGAGAGTTTACAACGTGTTGAATGAAGCAAGTGTAGATAGCCATACTCTCTTTTTTCTTTGCAGGGACTTTCGGGATACCCGCCCAAAAGCGAGCCGAGTATTTCTTCTCTATATCATCTCTGGTATCTGAAAAATCCATCTTGAAAGGCGGATTGGATACAACGAAGTCAAACTGCCTGAGAGATTGTCCATCATCGCTCTTGTGATACGGAGCAAGGAGCGTATCGCCCTGGATAGCGTGATCGAGGGAAGATACAAGCCCATTAAGTATCAGATTGAGTTTCAGCATCTTATTACTGCGCTGGGAAATATCCTGAGCGAAGATAGTACACCTGTCCTCATCGATCTGATGACCGAGAGCCATTAACAGCGTACCTGTTCCAGCGGACGGATCGTAGCACTCTATATTATGCAAGTCGGCATCATCACCGACCAAAAGCCTTGCCATAATGGTAGCGATAGCGTGAGGAGTATAGTATTCAGCATACTTACCGCCGCCTGCTGTGTTGTAATCCTTGATAAGATACTCAAAGATAGCTGCAAAGAAGTCATAATGCTCCGAGAATGTTTCCTCAAAGGAGAAGTTTACGAGCTTGTCCACCAACGCACGAGCAAAAGGCGCTCTCTGTGCTTCATCGGTAACATACTGTGTGAGCTTTTCAAACAGCGGAATTTTTGTGTTCTGCGTGGTCTGAGTTGAGAATATATCAATATTCTTATCGGCTATGTCGATCATAGTCTGATCGAAAATAAGGTCAAAATCGCCCTTAGCCTGCTGATTCCACAGGTGCGAGATAAGGTGTTCGGGATTAAGCCGAGGAATATCGGGATTCATCGTGTCGAATAAGTCCTCTCTGTCATCTTCCGAAAGCTCCGAATAAGCGATCTCCCACTTTTCAGCCTTAGCGATACGCTCATCGAGCTTCTTGATCTCATAACCAAATTTATCATTCAGGTACTTATACAAGAATACCTGAGTGATGATCTTGTACTCATTACCGTCATTTCCCATACCATAGGTCTGGCAAGTCGATTTCAGTGAGTCGATAAGTGATATTGTTTTTTCTTTTATCTGCAAATCCATTGATTAAACTCCTTATTGTCAAGCCCCCGGATATGTTGCGTTATACTGAGTGAGATACTGAGAGGATATACGGGACTGAATGAATACTCTGTCCTCTCTGGTACCCTTTATGTGCAGCGTGTCCATACCTTGCTTGATCTGTGACATTACAGTCTGCTCAAAGTAAGCGTCTTTCTTCAAAATATCGTTGCGGTCAAAGACTTTCTGATCTATGTCGAGTTTGATAGCTTTCAGCGCTTTCAAGATTTCTTCCTCATAGCCGGAGATTATGGGGGAAGCTCCTCTTGCTTTCCTCTGAGCATTTTCTTCTCTTATCCTCTTATGCACCCTTGCAAATTTGGCATCACCGTTGTATTTACGCATAAGAGCCTTGTTTTTTTTCTGAAGCTCAGCCAGTTTTTTGAGGACTTCATCTAATACCTTTGAACGCTCAGTAAACTCATGGACGGTATCGGCAGCGAAACCGAACTCCTTGAATCTCTGCATAAATGCTTCTCTTATGGAGATAAACTCTGGATCGTCCTGGTCTATATTCTCTGTAAAGGACTGTATTGTCCTGCGCCATTTTTCGTGGAACTCCTCTTTACTCATGAAGCCCATCTGCAATTCTTCATCAGCTATCTTTGAGAAATTGAAGGTGATGTCCTGCATTGCTTCATTGATAAGCTGTCTTGTGGAGTCATCGCTGTCAAAGGCTTCTTTTTGATATATCGTGTCGATCTGTCGCTGAACTTCTCGTATCATTTCGGGAAGTCTTGTGATTTCGAGCTTTGAAAAGGCTTGTTTCAGCTCATCATCGCCAAAGGTACGGGCCACATTACAGCAGTCACGGGCAGCGATAAGCACTTTTTTCAGCTTGATAAGCTCCTGCTTATCCTCAATTGTAGATATTTCGGAACTGAATTCCTCTACATTATCCGTGGTGTAGTCAAAAAGAACTTGCCGTACCTCACGCATCTGCTGTACAAGAGCATCTTTATCCTCTATGACCTGAGTGAATGTATCAGTAGCGTTGCCTGCGCCTACTTCATTAGGATCATTGAACCTGTTCAGCTCTTTCAGGTACGCTTCATTGGTCTGCTCAAAATTGCTCTTAATATCGGCAAAATCTATGATATATCCATACTTATTGTCCTTGTATGGTCTATTTACACGAGTGATAGCCTGCAACAGATTATGGTCTTTCAGCTTTCTGCCGAAATACAGTCTTTTCAGGCGAGGAGCATCAAATCCTGTCAGGAGCATATTGAAAACGATCAGTATGTCAATGGTCATATTCTTCTTGAAATCCTTGACGATCTGCTTTCTGGTGTCCTTATCATCACTATCGTGCAGTATCAATCCTGCCTTGAAGTGCGAGGGCTGCGAGGAATCGGCATTCAGCTCACGCTGAACATCATCAAAGAAAGCGAATATCTTTCGTGCCTGTTCACTTGTTTCGCAGATAACCATACCGCCAAGTGTATCATCACCCTGAATAGTACGGAAACGCTTCAAATCGCTGATTATATATCTTGTAAGCTCCTTGACATAAGAGTCATGTTCTACTATCTGGTCACGCTTAATATCCTTTTTCTGCACAAGTGTTTCGAGCTTCTCATAGATAGCAGAGAGCTTTTCCTTATACTTTGTTTCAATTTCCTCACGGATAATTTTCAAAGTATAGCCATCCTGAATTGACTTATCATAATAATAGGTATGGAAGTAGCTGCCGAACACCTTCCAAGACTCACGCTCGTCAGCCAACAGCGGAGTGCCTGTCAATGCGATTTTAATAGAGTTTTCATCGGCATCAAAGAGATTGGCAAGGAAACTGCCTTTAGGATTATATCCTCTGTGTGCTTCATCAATGATGAAGATACGCTGTAAATTCGTAGCGTAGGACGGCAGAGTCACTCTTTCCTTATCCTCGGCAAAACGCTGGATATTGACAACCGTGATCTCTTGCTGACCGCTGTTGCCCTCTTGAGCCTGATTATTTCGGAACTGTTCCATAAGCTCTGCACGGCTATTTGCAGTTTTAACAACAAGACCACGGGCTTCAAATTCCTGAGAAGCCTGTTCAAGCAGGTCAAGGCGATCTACGATGAAATAGAACTTTGCGACCTTATTGTTACGGGCAAAATAGTCAGAGAGATAGTAACTGAGATAATATGACAGCGCAGTTTTACCGCTGCCCTGAGTATGCCATACCACACCTGACTTAACACCGTCAGAGAGTTTTTCACGGATAGCAAGGGCTGCGAACATCTGCTGATAACGCATAATGTGTTTCTGATTGATCGTTTCAATTTTACCGTCAACCTCACGCTCCATATTCACATAAGCGATTCCGTATTTCAGAATAAACAGCAGTCGCTCAAGAGAACACATAGAAGTGATGATACGGTTTGTAGGAGTATTGACGTTCAAATTTGTTTGATATTCTGGAGAAGTATGAATAACCTGATTGTTAAAGTCTTTCAGTATCTTCTTCTCTACCTCTGCGTCAATAGCCCCATACGGATAACCCTTGATGTACGGAGCAACATCTTCATTTAAAGGATTTTCCTCACGGAAACAGTTAAAAGGCGCAGCTTTTTTAGCGGCAGTGCAGTAAAAAGCTCCCTGAATAGGTACAATACCACCCTCGGCATCATATTCCATGTTGTTGGAGAAAATCATAAGCTGCGTGATATTGATAAATCTGCGGAATTTCTTGTTAGGGAAACGCTTTCTGTTCATACGGTCACTCTCAGCGACCATACCGCCGTGATTGTTCGGCTTTTTCACCTCAATGAACACCAATGGAAGCCCGTTAATGAACAGCGTTATATCGGGACGGAACTCGTCCTGACCATTCTTGCAAGTAAACTCAGCCGTACAATGGAATGCATTGTTCTTGGGATTGTCGAAATCTATCAGTCTAACAGGAGAAGTAGTTTTCAGGCGAGAATAAAAGCTCTTTCCGAGATCGTCATTGTCAAGCTCCTGCCGGATTGCTTTAATAACTTGCTCTGCTTCTCCCTCATGTTCGGGATTCAGTTTCTTAAACTGAGTTAAAAAGACATCTTTCAATATATTTGTATCGGGATCATAGACCGTATCAGCCATATCCTCGAAAATTCGACCATAGTATGTATATCCGAGCCTTGTCAGATGAACAAGTGCAGGCATCTGAACACGAGTCATCTCGTTGAAAAGTATTTTACCGTTACTTGCTTTAGCCATAATACACGCTCCCTTCGATGAAAATTTATTTACTGTACGAATAGTATCTATACTCCATATGATTATAGCACAATTTGCACAATTAGTCAATCTGCAAATCGACGTTTTTCTCTGTTTTCATGTAGTGCTACAATAGATATTGGACAAAATTAAGAAAAAAGAAAAGAGAGATAGA
>OJNJ01001273.1_pt1 | contig 14455 bp, 25 predicted proteins | sample 1597491 | NCBI WGS metagenome assembly OJNJ01 (sample SAMEA2452132, study PRJEB22498) | human gut metagenome | biome: human feces; feature: human gut; material: feces | place: Australia | collected 2012 | reverse complement strand
TGCAGGTCGGCGGAAACATCCGTAACGCATATATGAATGATGAATCAGGCAGAGAGCAGATAAGAAAAGTTCTCTCTGATGAATACTACAATGCCGTTATGGCAGTATGGGGAACAGAACCGACAGTCGAAGAGCCGACAGAAAGCGAGGTGTAAGCGATGAAAGAAAACATCTTACAGGCATTATTTGCCGCAGTTTGTGGAGCGATTGTCGCATATCTTAACATCTTGCTTGTGCCGTTTGCGGTGATGATTGCAGTAATGCTCATCGACTATGCAACAGGAATGGCACAGGCATACATCAGCCACACACTTAACAGCCGTGTCGGTGTAACAGGCATCATCAAAAAGGTAGGCTATATCGTAGCCGTAGCGGTCGGTATTGTTGCCGACTATCTCATCAGTTCGGCACTTGTCAATTGCGGAATCGACCTGCGGATTAACTACTGTATCGGCATGATTGTTACGATTTGGTTTATCATCAACGAGTTGATTTCAATTTTAGAAAACCTCTCGGAAATTGGTATTCCATTGCCGAAATTTTTGGTATCAATCGTTAAGAGATTAAAGACAACAGTCGAAGTAAAAACAGATGAAAGCGAGGAATAATTATGGTTTTATCTAATACTGTTGACAAAATGTTAAGCGAAGATTACAAAGAAAGGTTTATCGCTGAATATCAGCAGTTATCAATCCGCCACGACGGCTTAAAGAAAATGCTTGATAACTGGGATAAAGGGAATCTGAATTTTATTCCGACTTGCCCACGCAGTACATATGACTTGCAAATTAAAGCAATGAACGATTACAGAGCCGTACTTGAAGCAAGGGCAGTTATGGAAAATATCGACTTGAAAAAATTATACGCAGAAAGCGAGGAATAATTATGAGTAATTCAAAACTTGTTAATTACACAAAATTAAGCCCAAACCACAGTGGTAAACGCACACACAGTATTGACCGCATTACTCCGCACTGTGTTGTAGGTCAGTGCTCTGTTGAAACACTCGGCAACATCTTTATGAATACAGCCTGTGAGGCAAGCTGTAACTACGGAATCGGCTATGACGGCAGAGTGTTGCTCTGTGTCGATGAGAGCAACCGCTCTTGGTGTAGTTCATCAAACGCAAATGACCAGCGTGCAGTTACAATCGAATGTGCAAGCGACACAGTAGCTCCGTACACCATGAACAGCAAGGTGTATAACAAACTCGTTGCACTTTGCGTTGACATCTGCAAGCGAAACGGCAAAACTAAACTGCTTTGGTTTGGTAATGAAAGCAAGACACTGAATTATTCGCCAAAGTCGAACGAAATGGTCTTGACTGTCCACAGGTGGTTTGCGAATAAATCTTGCCCGGGCGACTGGCTCTATAACAGGCTCGGCAATCTTGCAGACGAAGTAACCGCACAGCTCGGCGGTAAAACATCAAATAAGGAGAATGAGGAAATGATTAAATACGGCGCACACAATACAGCAACACTTGCGTTTAAGAAGCAGTTGATTACTTTATACAATATGAGAATCATCAAGACGAAAGTCGATAATTCAAACGGTTTCGGTGACGGCACTTTGAAAGCTGTAAAAGAGGCACAGAGAGCAGGTAAGATCACAGCTAATGGTATCGTTGATGAACCGACAATCAATGTGATTTATCATCTTATCAACGATTGCAATTGGGCTAAAGATAAGAAAATTGCCAACGCTAAAAAAGCACTTGGCTGATGTTAAATATTTCGCACCGTTGCAAATTTTATGTGGCGGTGCGGATATCATAAATATAGAATTGGGGTGATGAAAACGGTAAATTTATATCAAGGCGATTGTCTTGAAATATTGAAAAATTTGCCTGAAAATAGCATAGACCTGTTGCTGACAGATCCGCCTTACGGAATTGATTATCAATCAGTGTGGTGCAAAGACAAAACGAAAAGAATGTCTAAAATCTTAAATGATAAAAAGCCATTTACAGATTTTATCCCATTGATAAAGTCAAAAATTGCAAAAACAGGAGGCATACTGTGTTTTACCCGTTGGGATGTTCAGCAGATTTTCATTGATGAGTTTATTCGTAACGGTTTAAAGCCGAAAAATGTTCTTATTTGGGACAAGAAAAGTCACAGTATGGGCAATTTAAAAAAAAGCATTTGGCGGCAGATACGAGAGCATTATTTGGATACCGAACGATGATTTTAAATTCAAAAACGGACGACCGCAGGATTTAATTTCTGTTCCAAGAGTACCGCCGTGTAAGTTAATTCACCCGAATGAGAAACCTGTTGAGCTCCTTGAATTTTTGATTGAAAAAACTACTTCACAAAATGCAACCGTCCTTGACTGCTTCATGGGTTCAGGTTCAACGGGAATTGCCTGCATAAATACAAACCGCAATTTTATAGGTGTTGAGCTTGACGAAAAGTATTACAAAATTGCTGAGGAAAGAATAAATTCAGCGATTAAACAAACTGCATAAAGAAAAAAATACATAATTGCAAAAATATTCCCCTCACACTGTCATTGAAGATAGGTGAGGGGAATTTGTTATTATTTTCTGTTGCAATCCTTTCAAGTTCACGGATACAGTTTTCAAATTAAAGGTGAGGTGAGAATCAAAACTTTTTCTGCCTTGCATTTGCCTAACATTTTTAACCGTTTTTCTTGTATTTTAGCATATTTTAGCAGATAAAAGGCAAAAAAATAACCGCACTAAAAAGCTTAAAAATGGCTTTCTAATGCGGTTTTTTCTATGGTCGAGGTGACAGGACTTGAACCTGCGGCATCTTGGTCCCAAACCACTTAATAAATGTGTGAAAAGCTTAGTGTTTATCGGACTTTTCAAGTTCAGTTGCCTAACATTTGCCTTGCATTTATTTTTTAGCTTATTTTACGATTGAGAAAATCATCAAGTTTTTTCGCAGGTGCTTCAGTATCATCTTGCATTAAATGCGTGTAAATGTTCAAGGTGGTTTCGGGTTTGGTATGCCCTAACTGGTGTTGAATGTAGAGAATATCATAGCCCGAATAGAAAAGATTTGTTGCGTGGGTGTGTCTAAGACAATGAGCTAAAACGGTTCTATGACCTGCGGAATACCGTCGGGGCAGTATTTACTGCGTGGAGCAATGCCGACAATTTTGCCTTGCTGTGAATTGAATGCTTCGAGGTTTAGGCAATTGATGTAACTCTCCCACAATCTCCGCCACGCTGAATTTGTCATAAGTTTGCCTTTGGTGGTTGTGACTACATAATCAAATGGGGAGTGGGGTGCAAGGCTTTTCAGATAGTCTGACAGAACGGTCGGAATATCAACCTTGCGGACACCTGCTTCTGTTTTCGCTCCTGCTTTTATGTAAGAATTGTTTCCGTCAAGAACCAAAGTCTGATGAACATTTATTTTGTTGCGTTTCAAGTCAATATCAGCCCATTGCAAGCCGAGGCATTCACCTCTTCGCAGTCCTGCAAGCAACATAATCATTGCCGGCAATCTTCCTCTGTGAGGAGTGTTGATTATTAGCTTTTGCTCTTCGGGTGACAAAGCTCTGCGCTCTTTCTTTTTTGCCGCATTCTTAGATATTTTGACATATTTCAGTGGGTTGAAGTCGATAGCTCGGTTTTCAATAGCGTACTCAAACACTCGGCTTGCAGTTGCGATGAACTCTTTCAGCGACTTTTTCGCTGTTGGTTTGCCTGTTGTAGGGTTCTTAGCGGCTAAGTCAAACACGATTTCCTGAAAATCGGCAATTGTCAGCTTGTTGATTTTACAATGCTCAAGTTCTGCAAAATGTTTGAGATACCGTTCAAGCGTTTTGTATTGTTGCGGTGTTTGCAGTGACCTCTGAACTGACAGCCAGCGTTTTTTCCAACAGCCGTATGTATCATCGGAAGAGATGTCTATGCCTTTGCCGAGTTTTTGTTTTAATTCGGCGGCAAGCGTTTCAACCTCTTTTCGTGATGTGCCGCATACGGATTTGTACTTTCGTTTACCGTTTTCATCCCGACCGATATAGATGTTCTTCTGATAGCGACCGTCTTTTCGTTTTTTCATAATGTAATACACTCCTTTTGCTTAAAAAAGGGTGCAAAAATCCCTTGTGCTTTAAATTACTTGAAAAACACAAGGGAATGTGATACAATTATCTTGCGTGTAATCGTATCATCTGCACCCTGTGTGGATGATTCCGCTCTGTTCGAGGACCAGTCGAGCAGGGCGGTCTTTTTTTATTTTATAGTTTATTCAGAAACCTTTGCCTCACCTTGTTTGAGCTGTTCAGCTATTTTTACAAAATTAAGCATAGGTAATATAATCTGACCTGACGCAAAAGATAAAGATGTCATATTTATTATATGGGAACGAGCTATTGAATACAGAGATGAATTACCGTTAAGGAACAACATCTGTTCAAACATTTCCTTGTCGTCACCGTCGAATTTGAAGATACCTTCGACAACAATTGAAAATTCTATCTTCTTATTTGATTTTTTGCTTTTTGTTATTGAATGGATCCTAAGTTGTAAAACACCGACATAGGCGTCGTCACGCTTTTCAATAGCGTGTCCGACATCTCCTAATTCCAAGGATGTTTCTGTTTCTTCTTTTGACGGAAGAGTTACAAAGTCATTTTCTATGGTTAATTCAGGCACCCTTGTATTTAATAATTGTAATGTAGCTAATGAATCTCTTATATCCATAATTATTAACCTGCCATTTCTAAAAGAAATAAATTTTGAGGATTTTTTAAGTCAATTTTTGATAACTTTGAATCATCTGACTTATCTAATTCAAAACTAATATCTTGAATATTGTCCATTATATTGTCTTTAAAAATTTCAAAATTACAGTCCAAATCCAGCTTTTCTAATATGTTACAAATGCTTTCAATGGTAAAATTATAATCACCGCTCTCCCATTTTGAAACCATTCCTTGTGTAACGCCCATAAACTTAGCAAATTCTTTCTGTGTCATATCTCTGTTACATCTTTCAATTGTAATTTTTGATGATATGTCAGAAATAATGTAAGAAGCCTTAATCTGAGCTTTAGATAAACTGCCGGCAAAGGTTTGAATAAAATCAGTCATAGTTTTTGTGTTTTTCATTTTTTACTCTCCTTATATCGTTCCAATGCTATTGGTATTGCGTTGTTGTAATCCGTTATTCGTTTTCCTCCTTTTTCATAAAAGCCATACAACAGTATTGTTCCGTTTTTGTCTATTGAATATAATATTCTTATATTCAATTTTAATTTTATTTTCATGGAGTATAAGTTGCTGTGTCCTTTCAGACTTTCAAAAAGTTTTGACATCTTTATTGGTGCCATATCCTTGTATTCATCTAATATGTTAAGAGTACGCCAAAATTTCTTTAAAAAGGATAACTCATTTCCTGATTCGTTAATTATTTCAGTAATATCAGAAATGCAATCATCAGAAAATCTGATGTTGCTGTATCTGTCATTCACTTGTTTTTTTAAATACACCTCATCCATAGTTATGCCCCTTATGAGTATAATATTACTTATAAGTAATAATTTCAAGATTTTTAAGATATTTTTTTTGAAAAAATTGATAAATCAAGCAAATTTTTTCATTATCTTCTAATAAATTGCTTGATTAAAGTATTGTTTTGCGTTGAGATTTTTGCTTATCTAAATTGCATTAGCCTCAAGTTCGTTATAAACAACAGGCTCATAATTATAAAAATGTTCTGATTTAATATGTTTCAATTCGTGTTTTGTTGCTTTTTGCTGAACAGCATGACTTAATAAAATATTTATGTAAACATTGAAATTACCGTCTGAATCCACAACAGTAACACCTTTTACAGTCAGCGGCAGTTCGATTCCTCTAATATAAATATCGCCCAATAATCATTCATCCTTTTGCAATGCCTCAATGATACGAACAGCTTTTTCAACATCTTCTTTTGTAGCACCTTTTGCAAGGCTGAACAGCATACGCATTTCACTTCTGTTTTTGAGTTCTTCAAGGTATTCCTGAAGTTCTGAATTAAGTTCAGCAGAAGTTTTTGAATCAGTAAGTGTGTTCATATCAACATTAAAATAGTCGGCAATAGCCTCTAATGTTTCGAGGTTAGGTTCCCTTGTGCCATTTTCATACATACTGATAGCACTTTTAGAACAACCTAATTTCTTAGCGAGTTCTTCTTGATTTAGGCTTGCATTTAACCTTAATTGTCTGAGTACATCGGAGAACATAAAATCACTCCTTGTGAAATTTTCTTTACTACATAATAACACAAACTGCGAAATAAATCAAGAAAAATTTTTCACAAAATGTGTTGACAAACATAAATTCTTGTGATAACATAATGGTACACGATATATGAACTTAACAAGGAGGTGATTAAAAATGAACGCTTCTTTAATAGGCAAGAAAATCAAGACCTTGAGAGAAAGCAAGAATATCTCAAGAGAAGATTTTGCAAATGCAGTAAAAATCAGCTTATCCGCATTATCAATGTATGAAACAGGTCAGAGAATTCCTCGTGATGAGGTTAAGTTGAGAATAGCGAGATTTCTCAATACTACAATTGAGGAACTTTTTTTACAAATTAAGTACACGGTTCGTGAATTTAATAAAAATCTTGCAATCCAACCAAAACTAAGGGGGTGAGAAAATGGGATTTTTTAATAATTTATTCAACATAGAAAAAGCACCAACAGTCACCAAAACTGTCAGTGCACCTTATGTTCCGCCTTATCCTTTAGAAAAAGATTTTTATACTTTTGATAAGGTAGAGTGGAGCGGAGCGTTACCACCTCATTCAATGACACTTTCTTTTGTACTTCCTTATTCCGATTGGTGCGAATTTGAAAAGTCAGACCTTTATCGAGATTTGGAGAATTATCTTCAGGAATTACAAAAACGAGGTAACCCGAATGAGAATGTAGGCACTCAAGATTGATAGGCAGATGTTCATTGTATGTCGGAACATACTCATCAACACCTTTTGCCTTGTGATGATAAGAATTAACTTCGTGGGTGTTGTAATCTTCGGTGTACTCTATGCCGTTCAGAACTAATTGAATGTCGGTAACAGAAATAGGCAGTTGCGATTTATTGTTAAGTTTATAATGAATGAAAAGTCTTTTCTTTCCCTGCACGCCTAATTTGTATGCGTATTCAAGCATTGTGATTTCCAAATTCACTTTGTGCGAAACAAAATAGTTAATCAGGTTTATTAAAGATATTAAAAAGCCTGCAATGCCTAAAATACCACTAATTATTACCCACATATAATCAGCTCCTTTGCTCGATTATAACATTTGCAAAAGATATTTGCAACACAATCAATAATACCACAATCGCAGTCCCATTAAACGGACTTAGCTGAAAAGAGGTGAAGAAAGACGGAAGTAATAATAATTTTAGGACTGCTAATGCTTTGCACAGCTTTTGTTTCAGCAGTATTAGCAATAAAAATAGTAGCCGCCCATTTGTATAAAACAATAGACAGCTACCTTGATAAGCACGACGCTCAAATTATGGATCTGATTAAGTGGGCAAAGGAGAATGAAAATTGAACAAGTTTTTAATGTTTGTAGTGTTTATTCTCAACGCAATTATCTTATTTCTGCTGATTACAGCAATGCTTATCAAAGCAGAGGTTATCCTTTAAGAAAGAAGTATTCAAATAATGCAATCAAAATTGCTGATAATAGTGAAATTGCAATAAATGGCATTGAATATTTAGTAATTCCTAATATCAAAACTTTTATGTTTCGTGTTTTGTATGTATACATCTTTTTATCTAACGGTCTTAAAGGAATTCCTAAAGCAGAACAACAATCGTCATATTCTTTGTCGACTAATTTTGAAATGCTTTGAAAGTTAATTTTATCTAATGGAAGAGAAAATACATAGCTGAGTTTTCCACCTGCGATAAGTTTATTATCGGCAATAATATCTTCGCATTTTTCAACGGCTTGTTTAATTTCAGAAGTAATTTCCTTTTTGTACAAATGTTCTTCAAGCAGGTTGAATATGGGGAAAATCACTAATTCATATCGTTCTTTCAGATAGGTTTTGTTCTGTTCCTTTTTAAATAATATCCAAGACAGAACCAAAGTGCATAAGGTTGAAACTGCGGATATTATTAAAGTCAACCACGATAAAATATCATTCATATTTATGCCTCCTTTCATAGTTAATCATAACATTTAAGGTCGTGTAAAGCAATAAAATATCGAAAAGCAGGTGAGAAAATGGCAAAACTTAAACTTATTGACACAAAGGACAAGTTCCTTCTTGAAATTGACGGAACAGAAATTCCGTATGTTACAAGCTATCAAATAACACGAACGGTCGGCGAGGTTGTACTGCTCAAACTGGCACTCAGCGTAGCTGATGTTGAATCAGTCGAAATCGTTTCAGACAAAATTACCAACGAAAATTAAGGAGGTGATAAAAATGACAGAAAAAATGTTTGGTAACTATTCATCAAGTGACGGCACTCTCAATATATTGGTTACAAATTTTAAGGAATTTGAAAGTCTTATAAATAAGGCAAAAAAACAAGCTGACGAATTGCAGGATACAATCAATCAGCTTGAATTCTTCAATTTTAGTTTTAAGTTCTCAACAGATAAGGATAATTAGTTACCTTCTATCATTCTTTCTGCATTGACAGCGGATATATCAGAATCTATGAAAGAAACAATAGCGTTTATAAATTCGACTAAGTTATCAATATTATAATCTTTGAATTTTCGTTCGTAATGTGTTTCATCATTACCAAGCCAAGCAGAGGCTACTGCTAATTTTTTGATTCTGTTGTTATCAATGTAATCATTGATACATCTTGATAATGGTGCTTTAACGATATTATCTTTATTGTTCGGCTGTAACATTATTGCGTAATCCTTTACTAAGAACTCTAAGGCTTTTCTGTAAGCCATACCTGAAATATCTTTTAATTCGTACTGTTCGGAAGCATAAGCCTGATTGTAAATGTTACAAAAATCAGGGGATAAGTCTTTTATGTGTTTAGGAAACTCTCGTTCTTCAACATCATAAACTGGCTCAAATCCTCTTAGGTCAGTTATATCATAATAAGGACCTATATGATAATTACCTAAAAAGGTCTTTTCACAATTGTGACAGAAGAAATGAACAAAAAGATTTTGGTAAGTATGTTCATCGTCAATATAGTAGGAGCTTAAATACGAGGGGTTGCCAGATTTGTGACACATAGGACAGACTGACGGATATTCGATTTCAAGATTTTTCTTACTAAGGTTATCGTTCAATGATTTGCAGTTATAAATTGTCTTTTTGATAAGCAAAGACCCCTTTCATTATATAGTGTAATGAATTGCCGTTCATCACTACATATAGTATATCATAGAAAGTTGGTGAAATCAATGCACATTAATGAATTTGCTGAAATCTTGCTTAAAAGCAGAAAACAGAAAGGTCTTTCACAAAGCGCGCTTGCTAAGAAATCGGGCTTTACCAAAAGAGCTATTCAGTATTGGGAGAAAGGAAAGAAGAGTATTTCTCTTGAAAATGCCGACAGGCTCTTAACGGCTTTGGGTGTAGAAATCAAGATAGGTAAAACAGAAAGCAGGTGATAACAATGAAGATAACAGGCACACCCGATGAAATCGCAGAATTTATGAATCTGCTGAAAAGCGATTACAGAGGTGACTGCACAATCGAAAAAGATGTTAATTGAAATAAAGTAGGGAGGTGTTTATATGGACACAGTTCAGATGAACAAAAAAATCAAAGAAATTATGGATAGCAGTGATTTCTATTTGCTTTCTGAGGACGCCGCAAAGGCTATTGGAGTTGCTCCGCAAAAATTGCGTGAACAGGCAAAGGACGAACCCGAAAAATTGGGATTCAATGTAATTGTAGTCGGCACATCTATCCGTATCCCGAGAATACCGTTTCTCAATTATATTCTCGGTTCAAACCCGTTGAAAGGAGTGTAACAAATGCGGTTAAGAAATTACCCGACAAAAAGAAAACTGCTCAAAGATATTGAAAACCTCAGAGCAGAGAACAGACATCTCAGCATTGAACTGAGAAACGCAAGAACGGACCTTGCACTCGAAAAAACAGCGTCAAGCGGTTACAGGCACGAAAACCGAGAGCTAAAACGCAAGCTCAAAGCACTTGAAACGCCTGAATCCGAATCCTTCGGTTTTGAATGTGTGGGGGTGAAGAAATGAGCAATAAAAAAAGTGCCTGCGACACTGTGAATGCCACAAGCACAAAGAACAATAAACCTAATTCAATTATATCTTCTGCAACAGAAAAAATCAAGTTGTGCAACAAAAAAATCTTAAAGACCATAGATCTAAAGCAATTCTTGAGCCGGTAAAGAAAATGCTCTGCGAATTTTCGGCGCAGAACGAGGAATTTGCAAGAGCCGTTACGGCTGCAGAAAACCTTGAAAACCTGATTGACGAAGTGGGAAAGAAACTTCCCGCTGCAGTTTCCGACCTTGATGTGTATCAGCAGATTGTCGGTAAGATTTTCCCCGGAGCAAAGGTTACTTTCACAATGCAGATACATATGTCTGAATACGAGCTTGAAGAACCTAATGTCGCAGAGCAGAAAACAGATCCTGTTACTCTTGACCTCGGCAATCTTATAGATTGGTAGGTGTCGGTATGATTAAAAATCCCGAATATCTGCTCGAGAATATTCCTGATATTACAAGTGAAAACGAAGAGCAAGTAGTGCCGTATTTCCCACAATATGCCTTTTATGAAAATAAAAGTAAAAGGACCTGCGACTATTTCTGTACAAGCTGTCAAAGCTGGCACATCGGCGAACAGCTCCGACTTTGTCATAATCAGGAATTTGTCTGCGGTCATTGCAAGGAAAACGTAAAAGCAAAAGCCCTGCATTACGGCAGAAAGAAACTTGAAAGAAGTCGCAAGTTTGGTTTTTGCTTTGCTGTTGACGGCAGGCTGTACATCAGATTTGTAACGGCATATCAGTTATTTTCCGATGATTTGTACAATGAAAATCCTATTGAAATGTTACCGAAATATACTTTTGTGAACGAATACTTATACATATATGAACAGCACGCAATGCAACGGTTCTCTTACGATTACGGTTCGTTTCATCTTATGAAAAGTGATGGAATTATCCCATATACTGCACAAGGTTTGGGCTGGTATTGGGGACCGTCAGAAAAAACCTTGCTGTCCGACTGGGGACAAACAGTGCTCCTGAATCTTGATGTAATTGCTCACACAGACCTTAAATATTCGGGAGCGTATGAGCTTTCAGATAGGTACACGGTTCACGAAATCTTAAAGTGGCTTAACTTATATGTCCGACACAACAATGCAGAGTATTTGATTAAAGGCGGATTTGATAGGATTGCAGACCTATTGATAAACGGTCAGCTAAAGCTGAACAAAATCCATTGGAAAGAAAACAATCTGCTTAAAATGCTTGGGTGTCGCAAGACGGACATGCACAGCTTTGCCGAATATGACGCAAACGCAATTGAGCTTTACCGTAACATCATTAAAGAAGAACCGAACATTCAGAACGCAAGCGGTTTTGTAAGCGGTCTGTCAAAGCTTGGAACTTTCGCCGTCAACGAAATTCACGATGCCGGTGTTAAATATAGGCAGATTCTGAAGTACGGCGAAAATTATCAGAGAGTAATGCTGTGGAGGGATTACCTCGACAACTGCAAAAGACTTCCCGAGGGAATTGAGGAGCTGATGCCTGCTCATCTTGAACAAGCACACGACAGAGCCGTTGAAAAGGTTGCTTATTACACAAATAAGGCTGAGGCGGAAATGATAGCTAAGCGGGCAAAAACTCTTAAACCTCTGTTGATGGACACGCAAAATCTTGTAATGCTTGCGCCTACAACAGGCGAAGAAATTATTTCAGAGGGCAAAATTCTTAAGCATTGTGTCGGCGGATATGTAAACCGTCACGCAAGAGGTGACACAGTAATCCCGTTCATTCGGCATAAAGCGTCACCGTCAATTCCTTACTTCACGATTGAGGTGAATCCCGAAAGCCTGACGATAGTGCAGTGTCACGGCTACAAAAACGAACGAGAATCAAATAATAAAAAGCCACCCGAAATTGTTGAATTTGAACAGCAATATACTAAATTCTTGGAGGATATAAAAAATGTCAGAAATAACAGTAAGCGAACAGCATAAGCAGGCAATTGAACTGCATCAGAAGATAATAGTCAGCGCTAACCTTGCACAGCAGAACATATGGGATATGTGCAACGGACTTAAAACAATGCGTGACAACAAGCTGTACAAGGAGCTTGGATATCAGAACTTTGAGGACTATTGCGAAACAGAGGTAGGTTTCAGCAGAATGCAGGCTCATAAGTATATTTCGATAATCGAAAATATAAACACTCAAAATGTAAACTCGAGTTTACATTTAGGTGTTACAAAACTTGCTTTGCTCGCTACCATAAGCGAACCCGAACAGGCTGAAATCGCCGAAAAACTTGACCTTGAAAACACAACGGTCAAGCAGTTAAAGGCAGAGATTGACAGGCTGAAGGACGAAAAGCAGGAGGCAACCAACAAGAGCATTGGCTATTGCAGACAGCTCAATAACGCTAAGAAAGACGCCGACTATTACAAACAGCAGGCGGACACTTCAAAAGAAAGCTATCGCAATATTGAAAATCAGCTTGCAGAGGAAAAGAACAAAAATTTCAAGCTGACGAATAAAGTTCAGGAGCTTGAAAGCCGTCCTATCGAAGTTGCCGTTGCAGAGCCGAGCGACAATGAACGCAGACTTAATGAAACGATTAAGGCTTTGGAAAGAGAGAACATTAAGCATTATGACGAACTCGAAGAAGAATACCGCAACAACGAAAAAATCGTCAGAAAACAGCTTGAGGATGAAAAGCAGGAGGCTCTTCGCAAGCAGAAAGAGGAGTATGAAGAAAGGCTGAAAAATGTTCAGACTGCCGACGGTTCATCAGATGACAAGGATGTCTTTAAGGCATATTTTTCAATTGCATATGACAGCTTTGTCCGTATGCTCGATTTCGCCAAGCAGTCACAGGACAAGGAATTTTTCAAAGGCAAGGTTGAACATTTAATAGAGGCACTTGCCACACAAAACATAAATCTTTAAGGGGGAGCAACAATGAAACTTTATGAGCTTACCGAGATGTACTCGGATTTATTTAATCAGTTTGACGCTATCAACGAATGGGAACCCGATACGAATGCAGACGGAATGCCGATTGATGATGACGGCAACATTATTGCCAATGTGGACGCATACCGCAACAAGATGTTGACAGCGTGGTTCGATACTCTCACGGGGATTGAGGGCGAATTTGACGAAAAAGCCGAGAGCATTGCAATCTACTACAAACAGCTTCTTGCCGAGGCTAAAATGCTTAAAGCCGAAAAGGCGGCAATTGCAAAAAGACAGTCACAAAAAGAAAAACAGGCGGAGAATCTTAAAACCTATCTGTTTAAGTCAATGCAGGCGCTCGGCAGACAGAAGATTGATATGCCGAGAGCGGTAATGTCGCTTAAAAAGAACGCTCCGAGCCTTGTTGTTGATGATGAAATTTCATTTGTTGAGTGGGCGGAGGAACACAATCTTGACCACCTCTTAAAGTACAGTATGCCCGAAGTGAAAAAGAATGATGTCAAGGCTCTTTGCAAAAAGGGCGAAGAAATCCCCTTCGTCCATATGGAATCAAAGCAGTCATTAAGTATTAAGTGAGGTGTTATTTATGGGATTACCTGTATTGGTTTTAGGATATTCAGGCAGCGGAAAATCTGCCTCTTTAAGAAATTTCAAAGCAAATGAACTTGCTCTTGTAAATGTGAACGGAAAATCACTTCCGTTCAGAACCAAATTTACTTCTTCTATCAATTCCGATAACTACATTGATATTGAGGACTTTATCAAAAAGCAGAAATGCAAGTCGATTGCAGTTGATGACGCACAGTATCTCATGGCTAACGAGTATATGAGAAGAGCCAAGGAAACAGGCTTTCAGAAGTTTACCGATATCGGTAAAAATTTTTGGGAGCTTGTGAAAGAGGTTGAAACTCTCCCAAATGACACGATTGTTTATTTTCTCAGCCATATTGAAACCGACGAAAACGGCAGACAGAAAGCTAAAACAATCGGCAAGTTGCTTGACGAAAAAATCTCGGTCGAGGGAATGTTTACCACGGTTTTAAAAACTGTTGTCGTTGACGGCAAGTATCTTTTTGCAACACAAACGGACGGTAACGATACCTGTAAAAGTCCGATAGGCTTGTTTGATTCAATGTACATATCAAATGACCTTAAAATTGTTGATGAAGCATTGAGAACATACTATTCAATGCAACCCGAACAGTATTGTGATGAGTGCAAAGCACCGATACTTTCGGACGGTAAACGCACCGTTAAACAGATCATTGACGGCACAACCAAAAATTACGGCAGACAGCTCTGT
>OJNJ01001254.1_pt1 | contig 14569 bp, 7 predicted proteins | sample 1597491 | NCBI WGS metagenome assembly OJNJ01 (sample SAMEA2452132, study PRJEB22498) | human gut metagenome | biome: human feces; feature: human gut; material: feces | place: Australia | collected 2012 | reverse complement strand
CTATATCCACAACGGAATCTCCAGGCTTAGGGAGTTTATGGAAGATGTCTTCAAGGAGTTTGTACAGAGAGCTAATTACCTTATGGTTGATGAGACTACTGAGCTTGTTGGAGTGGAAACAAAGGAAGGTAAGGCTTACAGGAGAAAGTACTTATGGGCTTTCTTTGCCAAGCATATTAAGATGGTCTATTATCACTATAATAACGGCAGCAGGTCGTCCGATGCGGCAAAATCATTCCTGGAATATTTTATGGGAACCATATCCACTGACGGATATACGGTTTACAGGATGTTTGACGGAGACGACTCAAAGGTGCTTCATATAGGATGCTGGACGCATTGTAGAAGGTTGTGGGTTGATGCCCTGCCTTCAGACAGAACAGCGATGGACATAATAGATCCTATCGGTGAGATGTTCAGAAATGAAGACCTGTTCCGTATGATGAAACTCAGCGGTGAGCAGATTAAGGAAAGAAGGCTTAAGCTAACAGGACCGATTCTTGAACGTATCCATCATAAGGTGGTCATTATGATGCAGGATGCGAAGATTATGGCTAACGAACTGATGAGAAAGGCCGTGAACTATACGATAAACCAGTGGAAATCCTTGAGAAATATCCTCAAGGACGGTTCAGCGGAAATATCCAACAATCTCTGTGAGCAAAGAATGAAACCTGTAAAGCTGCTGCTCAAGAACTGTATGAATATAGGAAGTGAGGCAGCCGCAGAAAACTCGGCATTCATCTTCTCCCTGATAGAAAGCTGTAAGTTGAACGATATAGATCCTCAGGATTACCTGAAGCACTTGTTTGAATGTATTCTTCATGGTAAGGACTGCGACAAGAAGGCTCTTCTGCCATGTTTCTATAAACCGGAATGTTAAAACAAAAATATTTTCTTACGGGCATTTTTATTTTATCGGCTGAAAGACAGCCGATAAAATTGGCGTGGCGGAAAATAGTATGGTTACAGATAAAACCTTTTCTAGCCCCAGCAGTGTAGCAGATTTCTGTATAGGCAGCAGTAATAATGGATGGATAGTATGGAAAGATAAACATGGAAATACATTAGATTCAGTTTACAGAAAGCAATTAGAATAAACAAGTCAATATCATTTACCCCCTTCTTATAAATAACCAACCTAATATGATTTGTCCAAAAATAAATTGGAAAATATATAGTCAACTACACCGTTTAAATTTATGGACTTATATGCAATGGATATTATACAAAATATTATATTTTCAATATATTTCATAATTCCATAGATAACACGTGTTTTTTCTGAATTATTATAATTATATTTGTAATCACAAATATAAAAAATAAATCATTATGAAAAACATCAATAGACAACAAATAGCGTTAGTGAAAAAAACAAGAAGCAAATGGTTTACTAATCCACAAAAACACCTCAACAGTATAAAACCAACATAATAATAATGCTTGCCTAAGTCAATAGTCTAATTAAACAATAGAAATAGATTACAGAATTGCTTACATGTTGTTAAGTTTCAATTACTCAACTTTTGCAAATAACAAAGAGTATTTAAAACAAAATTAATAACACATGCCTCAACATATAAAACATTTCTATTCATCAATAGTGACATAAGTTATGGATAGTGAATTAGTACTTCATCCGTCTAGAATATATTCACTTCTAGGGATATATATACAAAAATCCTTTTTTAGTAATGATAAAAGAGGGGATGAAGTGTTTCCTCTCATTGACACTTACTTCATTGAGTCTTTTTGCACTCATCATGGTATCACTATTACGGACTTCACTCATTTCATTCAACAGAAAAGTATATGGAATGTGAGGGATTCTTCACTTTTTATGGAAATTCTGGGATTCATTGGCACTCAATTATATGCAGCCTCAAAGATGGAAAATTCTAGTGGCTATACAGCTTCGAATTTCCGAGATCGTATTTGTAGTCCTGATATATTAAATATAGATTTGAACGAATGGCAGCAATGGGCGGTAAGTTATCAAGATAAGATTTGGAAAAAGTATTATGATTGGTGTTCTACAAATGGATTTGTCATAGCCAATAAGTGTACTCCAATACAAGGTCAAAGAAGGGATCGTTATGTGCAATATCCGAAAGTACATTCAAAGCTTGTACTCAACAGAGAAGATCTGAAAAAAATTGCTACATTTTTTGTTGAGAAGAAACTGTATCCCAATGAAGATATCTCAGAACAAGATTTCTGGAATATTGTTGGACGTTACCACTTTAACAGTTATTACTCTAATAGATCACAAAGAATTCTTGAAGAAAATAGAGAACTAGCAAATAAACAGATATATCAATATTATTTATTTTGGGATGGAGAATACACAGATAATTTTCACACCAAAAAGATCACAAAGGCAAAAAATCAGTTATATCTTCTTGAATTAGCCAATACTTGGTCTATTGATATTATAGAAAATGAATCTGGAAAACTTATTAAAAATATACCCTTTCGTTCTTTAAAAAATAAACATGAATTTCGTGAATATTATACATATAAACGTGACAATGTTATTCTCTTCAAGAAAAGCAATGACTACGACGGGTATTGGGAAGAAAGCCGCTATATAGATAATTATGAGGATGAAGGCATTGCACTCTTTTCATCAAACTCACGGAATTACATATATTACGAAAAAGATGTGATAAAAAAAACATCAGGATTTGTATTAGTCAAGATTTCCCATAGTTCTACTTATTACGAAGAATTTTACGCAAATGAACGTCCATATACATTACGTGGTGGACTTAAAGTTGCGCAGAACACATATTTGTTGGGCGCACCTCCCCTACTTGAATTCAAAAAAACTGCAACTTTTTGGATTGATGACAAAGAAGAAGTGTCTTATGAAGGAGCTGTCTATAGTTTTGACTTAAACGAGGGATGCCATCAAATCAAGATTAAAGGCTATAAAAGTATAAATATCTGTATAACAAAAGTATTTCCTGTCATTCATATGTGGGGAGAGCATTCTAAATGGAGGATAGCTCAAGGAAAATCTGCATTTTGGACTCCTCAAAGCACCGAAGGAAATGTTACCGGAATAGATTTTTCGTCCTATTCACTAATATCTAATGCTCCAAAAGAAATTAATCCTCTAACACTATGGTGCAGAAAAGAACTTTTCGCTCCTATTGCAACTTATAAAGAAAGAAATATAACACTAAAAAATACAAAATAATTAACATTATAAAATATGACCGACATTGATTATACTCAATTTAAAATTGTTGGTGTTGTTGAAGCTCAACCTAATACCAAGCACGCTATTATAAATGCAGTAGGATATTTAGGTAGCGATTGGAAATTTACACCGTTATCACCAACAGAAGCTAAACAAGTTTTTCCTTCCCGAGGACGAGTATTTGCTCCAGGATTTCAAGACAGATACAAGGAACTTATAGGTAAATGTATATTTGCAGGTATGATGCCATCCAACAATGATGGTGCGGACAAATTTATTTGGGACAGAGAAAATGGTATGCCAGACGAATATGGCACTGTTATCATCAATGGGTTAGCTAACGAAATAGATGAAAATCCTGATAAGACCTACAAGAATCTAAAAACTAATGGGCGCCTAGATAATACATCGCCAACATATCTATGCATACTCAGCAAATTATATCTTATTGATCCAGATAATATCAAAAAGTATTATATTACAGAAATGGATCTTCATTTTGTAAAGAATGCCAACCATGAATCATTTGTCACATACGATCATACACATTACGTACTCATTGGAAACCATTTAGATGGTCCCACAAGAGCTATTGATATTATGCCAGACTCAATACTACGAGATTGGCTTATAAAAGAATTTTTAGTTAAAGAATGGAGTCAGGCTCTTAACTCAAAATCACTGGATGAAATAGAAAATGGATTAATTGGATTAATTAGCAAATCAATCTTACACAAGCCTGTGTTAAAAAGTAGAATCAACAGACTTTCTAGCATGCTCGAATTATTTGTCTTTTCTTATGAAGAGATGACTAACTTCCTTACCCTTCCGACTCTAAAACGCACTATTGACAAATCCATTGAAATCAATAGTGAGAAATTCATTGAAAAGACAAAAAGCAAGTATGCCAAAGAGCTTGAAAATTTAAAAGAAACGAATCGACTTCTCATAGAGAAAGAGCATACAAATGCTGCTGATGTAATTTCCAAGATTCATAGAAAAATCGAGGAAGCAAATGCAGAGTTTAATGCAAATAATGAAGAATTAAATAAAAAGACAAAACTTGCAGAGGAAATTATTGCATTACAACTTACTAAAATTGAGGAATATAAAACAGCTATCGAGGAATTAGAGAATACGCTGCATAGCATAGAAGATAATAAAGAACACATTATTAATGATTTTGCAGTTATTAAAGATGTAATGCAAATAATCGTTTCGCAAAAGACAAAGCAAGCTATATTACCACACCCTACTTTTCAAAAGACCAATAATAATGCACCAACTGATTTTGGAGAAACAATAGAATCTCTGAACGATGAATCTGAAGAGATTAAATTACCCCAAACTTTTAAAACAAGACTAGAATTCTATCTCACTAAAAATAATCGTAAAACTGAGATAGCTAAAAAAATTGGGCAGTATATGGTTCATTATAAGGCAATATTAGTTCCTGATAACCGTATAATCCACTCAATTATAAAAGCTACAGGTCGCTGCAAATATTCCATTCAATATGTTACTCCCGAGTGGCGTTCATTCTCTAATGTGTGGAACAATGGTCTTAATACCATGATCCACAGTTGTATAAGCAATCCTGATATCATACACTATTACATATTAGAAAATATCAACATGTCATATTTACCTTGTTATCTGCAACCTATAGTAGATATATCAATGGGATTACGTATTAATTTTCCTAATACGGAAATTATATTTCCAGATAATTTACGCTTGCTATTAACATCAACCGCAGAAGAAGGATTACCTTTAGCCCAACAAAGCATTCGTTATTTTGGCTGTTTACAAAATGATGACTACACTATTGATGAAAAAAAGGAAAATCTATATTCTAATGAAAAATCAGACAAAACTGGTTATCTTAAAGCTGACATGCTAAAGAATATGAGATCCATATCTCCTATTCCTTCCAATGAATATCTATCATACATTCAAAGCGATTATGAATAATATAAAAGAATGTCAGGAAGCCTTATTTACTTGGATGAGTCTTCAAAATCAAGTCAATTATAATACTATCAAAAAATATTGCGAATATCTTAATTTACAATATAATCTTTTGATTGAGGAGCACCCTGCATGGAAAATATTTCTGCCGCTATTTTTTGCAGGAAATATTGATTTTTGTGGTGATAATTGTTTTAAAGTAACAGAACCTATTGCTGTTACAAAAAGGGATTTTTGTATTTATACAAATACATTCAATCAATCTCTAGATGTATCTACAGCATTTCCTTTTATATTTCGCAGCAAAGAGGTACCACATATTGATTTCAAGAAAATCTATAGATTTAATGCTGTTTCAATTCTTAAACACTTTCCTACAGTAAAGGATATTGTTAGTAAATTTGAGCCTCTGCCTCTCAATGATTTCTCTTCCCTCAAGTTTGACAACAGAGAAATTAAATTCGGAGTAGCGCAAAAAGAAGATTGGAATCTCAAGTATTATTTCGTTTATCCTGAAACGAGGCGAGTTGTAGCTGTTCCCTATTGGAATGTAAATCCTGACGGAATCAATGTAGCGTATTGCTATAGTCGTTCTATTGACGGAAGAGGAAATGGAAAGTACAGCCTAAAAGACAAGAGAATGTACATCACAAGTTATCGTTTTCCCATATTGCTCTATAGAATATTATTGTTAGAATCATTACTAGAAGGCAATACTCCCTTCTTTGAACAAGGATTATATATTTTTCCAAATATAAACCTTAATATCGCGAATCAAATTAATAGAATTCTAAATAACTCAATCCAATATGAATAATCCAATCCAAATATATAATGAATTAAGAGATACATATTTAAAGTACATCAGCAGTGGCATCCCTTTCTTTAATGAACAATACGATGCAGAACGAAAAGAACTACTGAAAGAAAATGGCACAATATGCCAACCTCCTATCATTGAAATAGTTCCCAAATACAAAGAGCAAGCATCACTTGAACAGTTCTGCAAAAACGAAAATGTATCGAACGAACTAGCTAAATTTGTCCAATCCGGTTTGTTTTATAATAACAATTCTGAGAAACGTATATTATATAAGCATCAATATAATGCCTTAAAAGAATCTTATCTCAATAGAAAGCACATTGTAGTTACCACTGGTACAGGTTCAGGTAAAACTGAATGTTTTTTGTTACCAATCATTGCAGATCTTATTTCTGAATCCAGTTCTTGGTCTACAAACCGTCCAAGAGCTATGAGAACAATGATTCTGTATCCATTGAACGCACTTGCAGAAGATCAAATGATAAGACTCCGAAAATCATTGAATAGCCGAAGAGAAAATCATTCAGGAGCATTGGACTGGTTAGATAAATATCGCAACGGGCATCGTTTTTATTTTGGACGTTATACAGGTAGCACACCTGTTAGTGGCAGTGCTGACAGTGCTAAAGATAAAATAAGAATAGAAAAAAATCAACTTGTCGAGGAATGGAAGGCAGCTAAACAAGCTGCTTCCCAAAATGAAGAAAATAGAGAACTTCTGTATCATGTGCCTTGTATGGAAAAGGATAGCGCAGAAATGTGGGACAGACTTTCTATGCAGAAAAACGCCCCAGATATATTAATAACAAACTACAGTATGCTTAATATCATGCTTATGCGCAACATTGAAGCAGCGATATTTGAAGATACCAAACGTTGGTTGGCTGAAGATAAATCTCACGTATTTCATCTTGTTATAGACGAGCTACATACTTATCGAGGTACAGCAGGCACAGAAGTTGCATATCTTATAAGAGTGCTATTAGACCGCCTTGGACTAACACCAGATTCACCACAAGTGCAGTTCTTGGCTTCAAGTGCGTCAATGGGAGAAAATAAACAAACATCTGACTTCCTTTGTGAATTCTTCGGCGTAGCAAAAGATTTTTTCAAGGACAAATTTTCTATTTTTACTAATGACAAAAATACACTTACATCAAAACCTGAAACATGCCTACCTGTTGAAGCCTTTGTGAACTATGCCAATACCTCAATAACAGAAAAGGAACGTGAAGCAAGCTTATTTTCACAGTTAACATGCAACTCATATTTACAAATATCAGAACGCTACCATTTAGTCGAATGGCTGAAGTTTGCAATGACCGACAAATCTGGCAACATCGTTGCCATGAATGCTATTGATATAGCTACACGCATGGGTATCATTGATAAAAATGCAGAACCATTCATAACCTCATTTCTCAAAATTATCTGCCAAAGCAAAACACAAAAAGGATATCTACTCCCATTAAGAGTTCACTTCTTTTTCCGTGCAATTAATGGCTTATGGGCATGTTCCAATCCATATTGCGAATGTTTAAACGAAAAACACAAGTTCAACAACCGTTTGCTGGGTAAATTCTACAAAAGTCCACGTTCCATATGTTCATGCGGTCATAACATTCTTGAACTGATTATATGCGAGAACTGTGGAGAAGCCTACCTTGGAGGATATATAATTAATCGTGGTGGACGAACATATTTATCTGTAGATAAACCAATCGGTTCACAATTCTGTCAATATGCGATCTTATGGCAATCAGAAGGCGATTATAAAGGTTGGACAAAAGTCCAGTATAATAGCGAAACCGGAGAATTCAAAAAACATCCTCACGGAGAATATCTATTACACGAACAAAAGACTGATAAAGATACTCGTTTCCCTTCAGAATGCCCACAATGTGAAATAGAGTATCGCATTGAAAACGCAAATAGTTTTACCCCTCTCAAAAGACATAGCACAGGACTTCAAAAAGTCAATCAAGTCCTTGCAGACTCTTTAGTTAGAACTATGAAAAATGCTCATGAAAACAACACTAAAGTTGTACTTTTTTCCGACAGTCGCCAGGCAGCTGCTAAACTTTCAGCTGGCATTGAGTTAGACCATTACAGAGATGTCGTAAGATGGCTGATGCTTCAAGCATTAAAAGGAGATAATGATAGCATAAACTTTTTGCGTCACTATCAGCCTTTAGAGGTAAACATTAGTTCCCGTGACGAAAATGAGAAGTTGACAGAGTTACGTAATCAAGGACTATATGTGAGACTCATCGAACTAATACAGAATAAAATGTGGGGACTCACATCTGAGGAACAAAATGAATTAAACAATCTATTCCGTAACATAGAGAATGTGAGTCTTGAAAACATAACATCTGATGTGTTTAAAGGATTACTTCAAATTGGATCCAATCCAGCAGGACCTAAACCTTCCATAGCACGTGATCCACTTGTGGGAGATTGGTCATCAATCTTTGATTTTGAACAATATGTTGTAAATACAGATATAGGAGATGCTGCAAATGAATACTATAACAAAATTCGTTTAGCCAACAAACATGAACAAATCATGAGTATTTTTGCTCATAAAAAGAAATCATTTGAATCAATGAAACTTGGATACATATCATGTAGTACCCCTCAAAATATAGATCCTGTAATGCTTCAATTTATAAATTCCACAATACGTATTTTGGGAGAAAAAAGACGTATTAAAGGTTTTGATTCTAAATATCCCATTCCAAATGCATTTCCAAGGGCTGTCAGAAAAATGGTTAAGGCCGTTTGGGGTATAACCAATATAACCCAACAAACAGAAAAGCTAAATGAGATAAAACAACTCATGAGAAAACTCGGTATTATTGATAGAGAGATTGTTGCTCTCACTGGTGAAAAAATAGCTTTTTGCAAAGCAACACCAGGCATGAAATATTGGATTTGTCCTCGTTGTAAGACAATACATCTTCAGCCTTCTAATGGTATATGTACTAATTGTCAAGGCAAACTAGGAAAAAGTAAGGATATTGCTGAAAACGATTTACATGATCCTGAGGATTATTATCTTTCATTGGTCAACTCTACTGAAGAGATCTATCGTCTCCATTGTGAAGAAATGTCAGGACAAACATCTCGTCAAGAATCAAGGAAACGACAACGTTTATTTCAAGATATATTTTTAACTAACGAAATTCCTTCTGTAAACGGTATAGATATGCTTAGTGTTACTACGACAATGGAAGCGGGTGTTGATATTGGCTCTCTATCCGCAGTTATGATGGGAAATGTGCCTCCACAACGATTTAATTACCAACAACGTGTAGGTCGTGCTGGTCGCCGTGGTAATCCTTTATCTGTAGCATTGACAATTGCAAAAGGAACAAGTCATGACATTACTCATTACTTTGAACCAGACAGAATGGTTTCTGCTACCCCTAAAGACCCTTATCTAGAAGTTCGTATCAAGGAAATCGCAGAGCGAATTATCTACAAAGAAATACTCTATAATGCACTAAAATCGATAGATTCAAATGCAGAAAGTGTACATGGCAGCTTTGGTTTAGTTGCAACTTGGGAAAACCAGAACAAATGTAAGGTTATAAACTGGATTAAAGACAACACAGAACAAATAAAACATATTATTGAAGTTGTCACTAGATGCACAGATATATCGGACGCTGATAAAAAGGCTATTCTACTCTATATACAAAATGAACTCGTAGATCGCATTTCTAAAATAGCAACAAGTTCTGATTATACACAAACTCTTCTTAGCGAAAGATTGGCTAATGCAGGTTTATTACCTATGTTTGGTTTCCCTACTCGAACACGAAATCTCTACTTAAGCAAACCTCAAAAGTTACCAGCCGAAGATGTTGTAAACAGAGATATGGAGATGGCACTAAATTCTTTCGCTCCAGGACATGAAATTGTAAAAGACAAAAAAATCTATCGTGCTGTAGGAGTGGTTGATTATGAATATAATCAACAGCATATAGTATCTGTAAAAAGTGGCAGTCTCAATATCCATACCAAACCACTCTTTCGCTGTAACCAATGTGGTTATTCGACCATGTCCTTAAATACAGAAACTGCTAAATGTCCCGTTTGTGCACAAGAGATGGAAAAAATTCAAGTTTGTTCTCCTTTAGGATTCTGCGTTGATTACAACATAAAGCCTCAAGACTTCAATGGTTCTTACGATTGGTACTCTCCAAATAGCGATATCAAACTTGATTGTGAAGATTATTTGCAACCATGTCCGCCTGTTAAAAATCTCCAATTACGAAATAATATGATACCTACACAAGGATTAGTGCACCAAGTTAATGACAATAATGGAGAGTTTTACACAATGGGACTAAATCCCAATAACATTTGGGTATCAAGAAAAGCATATCCTCAAGATATGCAAAATAAATTAGAACTGAGGTATGAGAAAAAATTAGCATTCGTCTTATCTAAGTCAACAGGTATTCTCACAATAGCCTTCGAACATGAACCAAACGGAATATGCCTCAATCCATTGACTGAAAATAAGAATTATTATGCAGTAAAAGCTGCATTCTTATCCTAGGGCTATCTTGTGAGAAGATCCGTTGCCGGTTATCTTGACATAGATACTTCTGAATTAAGTATTGGTTATCATATATCATCAATCACTCACAAGCCTGAAATATTTATTGTTGAAAGACTTGAGAATGGCTCTGGTTATTGTAATTATCTAAGTGGAAGAAAATATGCAAATGTTCCTTTAGAGGCTATAGTAGCCCCCCTCATTAAAGACGGTACTATCTACAATCTTCTATGTGCGTCATCTCACATGAGCAATTGTACCTCATCTTGTTACGACTGCATTCGTGACTATTCCAATCAGCAAGAACATCCGATTCTAGATTGGCGTTTAGGACTAGATTTAGCCAAAATTGCTTCTGATCCAGATGCCCAAATTGATTTCAATACAAAGTATTGGCAAGAGTATATCGAAAATAATGTTGGTTTATTGTTAGAAAAACGACATCTGCAATTTTCTAAACATGAAGATTTATACATTGCAACTACTAGTACAGGAGAAGTTGGTGGAATAATAACACATCCTCTATGGTCAACAGAATACATAGAATCTATTTTAGACAAACATTCTATTCTCAAAGAGATAGATATAATTTCTATATTTGACTTGGGAAAATCAGTATAAGTAATGTTTATTTTACTGACATACAAATCATTATGTATAAACACATCCCAATAAATATACCAATATTCATGTTTGACTTTTCAAGTATAATTGGTAGTAATATATTTTAGTTAGTAAAAAGTCATTATCAAGCTAAACATAAATCAGTTATACTTTCGTTGAACGAAAATACAAACAAAAGAATAAAAATAATATTTTCAAAATTCCCTTTTTCTAAAGGAAAAAGGGAATTTTTTGTTCATACATTTCTTACTCTTAAAATAAAACTTTATCTTTGTAAAGATTATAAATTTGTAAAACATTAAATATCTCACAAATAAAATAAGCCCAACAAGATGAAAGAAGAACCCGACAATCTGTCTGTCCCCTACAATTTTGCCCGTTGCTTCAACGTTCAATGTCCACAAGCCTCAAAATGCCTGCGCCACATAGCTACACAACTTGATACAGCCGACAACCTATATATCACTATCGTTAATCCGGCACGTTATCCTGCGGATGGGAATCAGTGCGAATGTTTTAAAACTACTGCAAAAGTCCATGTGGCATGGGGCCTTAAACAGTTGCTTAACAGAATTCCCTATGAGGATGCAGTCAGTATCAGAATACAATTAGTGGGACACTATGGGAAAACAGGATATTATCGGTTCTATCGTGGAGAACGGGGGCTTATGCCTAAAGACCAAGCCTACATCAGACAACTATTCCGCAATAAAGGGATAAAAGAAGAGCCAACTTACCAACGCTACACAGAAGAATATATTTGGTGAGTTGCTGTCATCTGTCACAGTTTAGGAATTAATTGTTTAGTAATGAGCCAATAAGACTGTGACAGCAAGAGGTGACAGCAGGGTGATGGCATTTTTGCCGTCACTTGGTTATTAGTCTTACAACATGATAGAGTGTACCGCTACGCGTATGTTTGGAAGGTATTTCTTGCTTTTTCAGTATTCTTCCGAAGGAATTAACCCTCTTGACAGACATCGGGATTGAACTGCCTTTTTGAATATCTTCCATAATCTCCGCTGGAGACAACCACTCCCCTTCTTCAGGCTGTGCGGCACGAAAATAACGGAAGAAAAGTTGCTCTTCCGGTGGGACTTGTTCAAATTCACGGTTGTTTTCCACCATGATCTTTTCTTCCTCCTGATCGAACCAGTAACGTTCGCCATGTTCCAATTCGTACATAGCTTGTGCGTAAAGCTGCTCATAGTCTATCGGACGGTTGGTGTCAATCACTCCGGTCACTTCGATGCAAATAAAACGACGGCTGCCGGAAGGGTCGGTCAACAAGTCTTTTTGGTTACTTGTGGCTATGAATGAGGCGTAACGGCGCATTTCAAGCACGGCACTGCCATGAGGTTTCTTCACATTCAGCACAGGCTTTTGCAGAATATGTTTCAGAAAGCCTTGTTGTGTCGAACTCACCTGGTCAAATTCATCGATATTGATAAGCGCAAAACGATTGAGGTAAAGTTCGGCATCTTTCTTTCGGGAGAAATCAATGCTATCAGTATAGTAGGAACGCTCGGAAGGGGGCATTATGCTCCGGCAAAAGGTGGATTTACGTGTCCCTTGCGGTCCGACGAGTAAGGGCGAAACACTGTTTGCATACTTTTTATTGCTTCCTTTCCAATGAGAAACCATATTGAGGAACCAACGGTGGAACAAATCCATCCAATACGGATTCTTACAAGGGACGGTGGCTGCCAATGCACGGATACGGTCTTTACCGTCCCATGCGGGAAGCCGGTAGAGAAAATCTTCCAACGGGTTGAATACAGGCACGCGATTGGAGTAAATATAACGACTAATATCCCTGTCCCACAACGGAATACCTTCCATTTGTGCATCCAAAGCAATGCTGTTCAGCGCACGTTTGTCGAGAGGATTGAAGCGGAAACGGAAAGAAAGCCTTTCACGATATTCTACCTCACCAATTTGGGTATTATGGCGGAATTCATATCGGCGTTTCATGAATTCTTCAGTCTGCAAGGCGAGTTGCTGCTCTTTGCTTAGGCTGATATTCTTGCCGAAGCCTTTGCACTCGGTATATATATTGCCAATCATTTGCCGGATAAGCTCTTCTTGTTTATACATATAGAAGTGGAAAACGGTACGTCTCACGACTTCTTCTTGCGGAAGTCCCGAAGCAAAACAGTTTTTAGCCAGTTGGACGACTAAAGGATGCCATGTGTCTTCGCTCAATTCGAGTCCCGCTTCCCGGAGATCGGCATACGCTTTCCGAAAAGCGGCTTCGAAAAGCATCAGGAAGGCATTTTCCGCATCATATCCCGGTACGGCACGGGTTAATGGGGATTTCTCCGCCTGAACCGCTTCACGGAAAGTGGTTTCTTCGGGCATTGATGATGGTTGAGAGAGATAAAATTGGACTGAATCCGGACGATATATGATATCCGGATCGTGGGATAATCGCGAATATTGTTCCAAAGTCGGTTCTTTGGGAAGTATATCGAATGGGATCTGGGGCTGATAACATTTCACAGCCAATCGATAAGCATGGGCGTGGAATAATTCCGCTTCTTCCCGTGTATTGGGAAGCGAGTTGTCCGGTCGGGTAAAGGTAGTCCATATTTTCACTGTTTTGCCACTTGAACCCATAAAAACACAACGGGTTTGTGGTTGCTCACAGGCTTTTTGTTTCACTAAAGCGATTTCCGACTTATTGGACAAGGGACCGATGGTCAGTTCTACAATACCGTTGTAGTTTTTCATCTGTTTCTGACCGTTTACTTTTCGAAATTCGGCAGCAGGAATTATCTTGGGCAGTTTATCGGCAAACATACACCGTTCATCGGAAAGGGTATATCGCAGATGCTCTCTGAATGTAGAAACAGGACGGGATTTTATTTCTGTCTTTATCTTATTTACCAGTATATCAAGATCCATTACGCTGAGCGCTATCGTATCTTCATTCTTACGAAATTGAGTAATTTTCATTAATTTGATAATAATTTGTTTTGTCAGCGTCTTTGTGATCGTTGAGACTGCTAAATTAGTCATAATATCCGAAACCGGCAAAGAAAACAAGTTTTTAATACAGAAAATTATTGATATATCAAGCATCTCTTTAACCGAAAGAAACGGGATTGCCACCACTCTATTACGGGGCAAATTAGTTTTCTCCGCTTGAAACTACAGTTCCAGCTAAAGGAAACTATAGTTTCATCGGTGAGAAACCAATGGTTTCAAGTAATTGAAACTAGAGTTTCAAGCGTATGAAACTAAAGTTTCAAACCGCAGAATGTACTGTACTGGATTTAGTTGACAACTTCGCTTGTTATACCTAAGTTCGTTTACTCAATATTTTTTAAAACCTAAATAAGTTTACTTGTCCCTTTGTAATTCC
>OJNJ01001250.1_pt1 | contig 14624 bp, 10 predicted proteins | sample 1597491 | NCBI WGS metagenome assembly OJNJ01 (sample SAMEA2452132, study PRJEB22498) | human gut metagenome | biome: human feces; feature: human gut; material: feces | place: Australia | collected 2012 | reverse complement strand
AGTGAATTGACTTACACACGCACGAATCAAAAAACAGAATGGGTGGCTGGTCTCAACTTATGGACAGACAAATTTGATGAAAAGAAACTTACTGATTTTCAGTTAAGAGACTACAACCAGACAACCATGGGAGCATTCGTACAAAACAATTGGGAGGCAACAAAATGGTTGAATCTGGAAACCGGATTAAGAGCAGACTATATTCCGGATTATGGCGCAGCAATTCTACCACGAGTTTCTGCACATTTCAAAATTACGGATAAGTTTTCATCTCGACTTGGAGGAGGATTTGGCTATAAATCACCTACCATATTTACAGAGGATAGCGAAAGGCTACAATATCAGAATGTATTGCCAATTGATAAAGACAATAACAAGCTCGAAAGAAGTTATGGTTTGAATTTAGACTTTAATTATGTCACATCAATCTTCGATGGAAATGTAACTTTCAGCATAAACCAATTATTCTTCTACACTTATCTCGATAATCCTTTATTATTGCAATCTACAAAAGATGGGCTATATCGACTTAACAACATATCCGGCAATACAGATAGCAAAGGAGGAGAAACGAATGTAAAAATCGGATACAAAGATTTCCACTTATACTTAGGCTATACATACACCGATACCCGAACCAAAGAAAATGGGGTGAAACAAGAGAATATATTAACTCCGAAACATAGGTTGAACAGTATTCTAATGTATGAAGTAGAAGATAAATGGAAAATAGGATTAGAGGCTTATTATTTCAGCCCCCAAAAACTAGGAGACGGACAAAAAGGAAAACAATATGTGGTGTGCGGCTTCATGATTGAAAAAATATGGGAGATGTTTTCATTGTATGCTAACTTTGAAAACTTCACCGACAGACGGCAAACCCGCTTTGATACTATATATACCGGAAGTATATCTAATCCTGTTTTCCGGGATATTTATGCTCCTTTGGATGGATTTGTAATGAATGCGGGTGTTAAACTCAGATTTTAAATTATAAAATATAAGCTGTAAAATTAATGTTATAAATTAAATGTTGTAAATTAATGTTCAAAAGACTATTGAATTATTAGTTCTATTGTGCTATTTTATAAAAGAATTAAATAATACTTCAGGGCAGGGTGTCATTCCCTACCGGCGGTAAAGCCCGCGAGCATTATGCACGAACTGGTGGAATTCCAGTGCCGACAGTTACAGTCTGGATGGAAGAAGTAAAGTTGATATATTTAATTAGATAATCGTTGTTAAGCATATATTAAGATAATGTATTATGATAATAATATTATTAAGCTATTATAACTGTATTAGCTATTGATATTTGCAGAATATGTATTATATAGTTATTTAAGCCCTGGGAAGATTATTCTCAGGGCTTTTTTATTGATATTTTAAGAATGGAAAACCCATTATATACATTTATTAGAGAAAGAAGGCGGGTAATATTATGGCAATGACAGATGAAGAATATATGCTAAGGGCTGTTGAGCTGGCTAAGAAAGGAACAGGCTGGACTAATCCTAATCCGCTTGTCGGTGCAGTTATTGTCAAAGACGGCAGGATAATAGGAGAAGGGTACCATAAGAAATATGGTGGACTTCACGCAGAGAGAGAAGCACTTGCCAGTGCAAATGAGGATGTGAGTGGTGCAACGATATATGTGACACTTGAGCCATGCTGTCATTATGGCAAACAGCCACCCTGTGTTAATGCAATTATTGAGGCGGGAATAAAAAGAGTGGTGATAGGTTCTTATGACCCTAACCCATTAGTTGCAGGGAAAGGCGTGGATATTTTAAGAGAACATAACATAACTGTTGATGACAAGCTTGTGTGTAGTGAGGAATGTAAAAGCCTTAATTATGTATTTTTTAATTACATAAAAGAAAAAAAGCCATATGTGATATTAAAGTATGCACAGTCCCTGGACGGAAAGATTGCAACGCATACAGGATTGTCACAGTGGATAACAGGGGAAACAGCAAGAAATAAAGTTCATATGGACAGGCATAGATATTCAGCCGTAATGGTTGGTGTTGAAACTGTTATAAAGGACAATCCTATGTTGACGTGCCGCAGTAAAGATATTGTTAATATCAACCAGCCGGCAAGAGTAATATGTGATACTAATCTCAGGACACCGCTTGATTGCAATATTGTACGGAGTGCGAAGCTGTACACAACATATATAGCTACAAGCTGCAAAGACGATGATAAGTGCAGGAAATACACTGAGGCAGGCTGTAAACTTATATATGTCAATAAAAATGATAATGATAATAATTCTCATATAGATATAAAAGAACTGATAATAAAGCTAGGACAGCTTGGCATAGACAGTATTGTGTGCGAGGGTGGAGCGACACTTAACTGGAGTGTTCTGGCAAGTGGTATGGTAGACAGAATACAGGCTTATATAGCACCTAAAGTATTGGGTGGTGTAAATGCTCTTTCACCAGTAGGTGGAATTGGTGTTGATACTCCCGATAAAGCATATGAGCTTGATGATTATACGGTTACAAGATTGGGAAAGGATATATTAATTGAGGGGAAAGTGAGGTGTATATAATTGTTTACAGGAATTGTTGAAGAAATCGGACATATAGTATCTGTTCAAAGACACGCATTTTCTCAGATTATAACTATAAGTGCATCAGATATTCTTGGGGGAACCAATATAGGTGACAGTATAGCAGTTAATGGCGTGTGCCTGACAGTAACGTCAATTGGCAGTAAACAGTTCAGTGCAGATGTTATGCACGAAACTATTAATAAGTCATCACTTGGAAATCTGCGGGCAGGAATGGCTGTTAATCTTGAAAGAGCAATGCCAGCTAATGGCAGATTTGGCGGACATATAGTAAGTGGACATATAGATGGTGTTGGCAGAATAACAAAGATAAGCAAGGATGATAACGCTGTCTGGTACACAATTAATGCAGGTAAAGAGATTATGCAGTTAATAGTTCCAAAAGGTTCAATAACAATTGATGGAATAAGCCTTACTGTAGCAGGGGTTAATGATGATAGTTTTAAAGTATCTGTAATTCCCCATACAAGGCAGGTGACAACATTATCACAGCGTAGAATCAACGATTGTGTCAATCTTGAGAATGATATTGTAGGGAAATACATAAAAAGATTGTTACAGACAGGCGAAAGTCTTGATGTAACAGCGGATGGACTGGGCGAGATATCCACAAGGCAGGATGAGTCAGTAAAAGCACAGTCATCACAAAGGCAGAATACATCAGGGATAACAAGAGAATTTCTTAGTAAATATGGATTTTAAAAAGGAGGATATATGTTTGAGTTTAACACAGTAGAAGAAGCAGTTGAAGATTTAAAAGCAGGTAAGATTATACTTGTCACAGATGATGAGGACAGGGAGAATGAAGGTGATTTCATATGTGCCGCTGAGTTTGCAACAACAGAAAATGTTAATTTTATGGCAACATATGGAAAAGGTCTTATATGTATGCCAATGAGTGAGGAGATAAGCAAAAAGCTATATTTCCCACATATGGTAGCAGACAATACAGATAACCACGAAACAGCATTTACAGTATCAATAGACCATATTGATACAACTACAGGAATATCTGCAAAAGAAAGAGCCTATACAACAAGAATGGTAGTAAGTGATGATGCCAAGCCGGAGGACTTTAGAAGACCGGGACACAATTTTCCACTTATTGCAAGGAAGAATGGAGTTCTTGAAAGAAACGGACACACAGAAGCAACAGTTGATTTGATGAGGATTGCAGGACTTAAAGAATGTGGCTTATGCTGTGAGATTATGAAAGATGATGGCACAATGATGAGAAAGAACGACCTCATTGAACTTGCCAGAAAATGGAATTTAAAATTCATAACAATAAAGGCAATTCAGGAATACAGAAAATGCAACGAAAAGCTTGTAGAGTGTGTGGCAGTAACTAAAATGCCTACAAAATATGGAGAATTTGTCGCACATTGTTACATTAATAAATTAAATGGAGAACATCACGTTGCTTTAGTAAAAGGTGATGTTGGTAATGGAGAAGACCTTTTGTGCAGGGTTCATTCAGAGTGTCTTACAGGTGATGCTTTTGGTTCATTAAAATGTGACTGCGGACAGCAGTTTGCGGCGGCTATGACACAGATTAATGAGGAAGGCAGAGGAATACTGCTATATATGCGGCAGGAAGGCAGAGGCATAGGTCTTGTTAATAAGCTTAAGGCATATGCACTTCAGGACGAAGGAATGGATACGCTTGATGCTAATCTTGCCCTTGGATTTCCAGGAGATATGAGAGAATACTACATTGGAGCACAGATATTAAAGGATCTGGGTGCTAAGACATTACATCTGCTTACCAACAATCCGGACAAGGTATACCAGTTATCTGATTTTGGAATGAAGATAAGTAAAAGAGTTCCAATTAAAATGGAAAAGACAGCTTATGATGGATTTTATCTTAACACAAAGAAGATAAGAATGGGTCATATGTTATAGATTTCATATGATTGAAAGTTGAAAAAATCCGACATATAGCAGTATTGATGATTTATGAAAATTGTAATGAAATTAAATTAAAAAGACGAGGAGATTAATAGTTATGAGAGTATTAGAAGGAAAATTAGTAGACAATGGAACAAGAGTAGGTATTGTAGCGGCAAGATTTAATGAATTTATTGTATCAAAGCTGGTTGCAGGTGCACAGGATGGACTTATAAGACACGGAGTCAGCGATGACAATATAGACCTTGCGTGGGTTCCTGGTGCATTTGAAATACCACTTATTGCTTCTAAAATGGCAAAGAGCGGAAAATATGATGCAGTGATATGTCTTGGTGCAGTTATAAGAGGAGCTACAAGCCATTATGATTATGTTTGTGCGGAGGTTTCCAAAGGAATAGCTAATGTATCACTTAATACAGATATTCCTGTGATGTTCGGAGTGCTTACTACAGATACAATTGAACAGGCAATTGAGAGAGCAGGAACAAAGGCAGGTAATAAGGGATTTGAATGTGCAGAGGGTGCTATTGAGATGGTAAATCTTTCCCGTGAGCTTGAAAAATAACAAATTAATTGATTTTATCATCTGTCAAGGGTATATTGAAAGTAATGATAATATGTCTGTCTGGTTATTAACCAGTGTTAAGGGGTGATACCAATGATGATGAAATTAAAGAACAGAATATTAGGAATATTACTTTTGTTTATCCTGCTTCCACTAAGCATTTTTGGTGGATTTTCAATTTACCAGACGAATAGGAAGATTGACGATATGACAGAGTGCAATCTTGCGACGGTGAGTGAGAATCAGAGAATTAATATTAAGAATTTCTGTGAGGACAGGAAGTCCGAAATGGAGATGGTTGCTAATTATGCTATGACACAGGCGGCAATCAAAGAAAGTGTAGGAGAGCCAAGTCCTTATGATGCAGGTAAAGTTGATTTAGAGTATATTAACAATGTGTTGAAGGAACGAAAGAAATATGGAGTGTTTGTTGCAAGTATATCTATATTGGACAAGGATTTCAGGGTAGTAGCCTCAAGTGAAAGTTATGAGGCAGGTGATACAAAACAGAAGAAAAGTCTTTCACATTTTGTGACTGACAGCTCTGAACGTAACAGTTTCCAGAAAGCCTGGGATGAGGTTGACCATAACAGTAACCCGGTTGGTAAAATATATTATAAATACAGGGGTGATAGTTATGTAACTTATTATTCTGATGTTGATAACACTAATTGGGGAATGAGACTTACTGAGAATCTGAGTGCACAGAGGCAGACAGGCAGGTCATACACAGTTATGTTATGTCTTGCGTTTGTATTCTTTGTCCTTGCTATATTTATTGTGCAGATATTTATTACAAAGAATGTATTAGCACCAATAGAACAGATAATGAATGTGTTTAATGATATCAAGGCTACACAGGACTATTCAAAGAGACTGCCTAAATCAAATAGTGTTGAGATGAACCAGCTTTCCGATGAAATTAATGGACTTCTCACACATATAGAAGATGAGAATATTCAGGAAAAGGAAAGGCAAAGACATTTAAGAGAACTTGCTGAGTGTGATCCACTTACTGGAATTAATAATAAAAAAGCGATTGAGCAGAAAATGCTTGCTATGGTTCAGAGTGCAACTGATAAAAAAGTGCGTATAAGTGTTGGATTTCTTGATATTGATGATTTTAAAGATTACAATACTAATTATGGACATCAGGAAGGCGATAATGTAATCAAATTTGTTGCCAATACATTAAAGGAGAATTTTAAAGGTGAAGTTGGACGAAATGGCGGAGATGAATTTGTATTTGGTTATGAAGGGGATATAAGTAAAGAGGAACTTGATAGGAAAGTAAAGAAGGTCTATGATATTCTTAACAAGGGCTATAAAAGAGGCGATTTGCTAAAGAATATGTCTGTTCCTTGTAGTATAGGTATTGTAACTGCGATAGGTGGAAGCTTTGATTATGCCAAGCTGTTAAAAGAAGCAGATAATGCAATGTATGATGCTAAGATTAATGGAAAGAATACATATGTAATAAGGGAGTTATAGGAATATTATTCCTATAACTCCCTTGGTTTATATAGTTTTAAGCATTTTTTACAAGTACAGCATAAAGTGTTCTTGAAAGAATACTTGCGACAACAAAGCATACAACAGCTTCAATTGCACCCTGTGTTCCGACAAATGCGATAACGAAAGTAAATGGATTGCTTGCAGCGAATTTAGTTACATAAGTCTGAATAAAATCAGTTCTATAGAAAAGTGCAACAAGTGTACTCATAAAGAGCAGTGTGTTAAGAAGTGGGCAGGCAAGGCTTGCGATGTAGTAAGATACCTTCTGTACACTGCGGATATTATGAAGTCCCTTGAATATAAGTCCTGTAAGAAGTCCCTCAAGTGTTCTTGGAACAACTGTAAGAATAATAGTGAATACAGGGCTGATATTAAATAATGCAAATGTAAATACAGAGCCGCCAGTTACTGCCTGATAGAGGCTTGTAAGTCCGAAAGTAAGACCACATATAAGTCCACCAACAGGACCAAGAATTATAGCACCAACAGCTACTGGAATTGTCAAAAATGTGATAGTAAGACCTGGAAGTTTAATGTATCCAAGTGGTGTAAAAGCCATAATGATAATAATTGCTATCATAGCGGCAAGTTCAACCATATATTTGGTTGTAAAAGTTTTGTTGGCAGTATTATTAACTGCACTTGTCTGGTTGTTATTCATAAAATCTCCTTTTCGTCTGATAAAACGGCAATCCTGTCTTTCAGACATTTTTAATTGTAGCGTTATGACAGATGGGATAAACACGAATAAGTGTATACAGATACCAAAATATCTCATATTAGTGTAAGTACATAAATAATGTAGATATACAGACTGGTATAAATTGATATACTATATTGTATATCAATCAAAATGAAATCAGAATATTAATTCAGCATATTTAAAAGTAAAAGTTCAGAATAAAATCTTGTTACACGCCAATTGAGGTCGCACATCAATTCTTTCTTCTACCATTAAAAAACTTCCTTGAAATAATTAAATAAATAATCCAATAATTATAAACTATAAATACCAATGATTACAGGTGATAATAATTACTGGCAGCTGATACATTTTCATCCGAATAACGCTCACGCGTATAATATCATACTTGATAATACAGGGCAATACATAGATTGGTTAAAATTGTATACAATGTTTATAAAGTATTAATAAATGTTTCTTATTTCCTTAATTTACATATTTTCTCAATAATGATAAGATAAGAAAATATCGTGGCAGACTACTTTATGTTATTGCCTGATTTGAAGAGATATAGTTTATGAAGAGTTTAATAGAAAGGAAGAATTATGAGCAGAATATTGAAAAGTATTGCCCCATACTGGAAATCAATAATAATTATTCTGTTGTTACTTGTGTTGCAGGCGAATTGTGATCTTGCACTTCCACAGTACACATCGAATATTATTGATGTTGGTATCCAGAATGGTGGTATAGGACATAGTATTCCAGAGAAGATTACTAAAGATGAATATGATATAGCGAAGATGTTTATGACGGACGAAGAGATAAGCATATGGGAGAAATGTTTTGAGGAACAGGATGACTTATATGTCCGTACAGAAAATAATGATAAAAGGTTAGATGAATATGATGATACACTTGCTATGGCACTGATTATTAATAATCAGATGTCATCAGTTACAGTCACACAGTTCAAACAGCAGATGGCGGCACAGATGGGCGTTGATTTATCTGAACTTGAGAACGTTTCAGTTGCAGACCTTGGAAAGAGAATGGGTGTGGAACTTGAAACATTTACTAAGGATATTGAAGATGCTGATGGTAATGAAGTTCCAACAGAATGTGTAGATATGAGAATTATATTCAAGGCAATGTATGATAATGGTGCAATGTCTAAAGATACGTTTATATCTATGAGAGATGAATTCCAGTCAACATTTGATACAATGGGTTCAACCCTTATATCTTCAATGGGAAAGGCTTACGCTAAGTCAATGGATGCAAAGGCTGGAATGGATATGAAGGCCATACAGAAAAGATACCTTTGGATATCTGGTGCTAAGATGGTAGGAATGGCACTTCTTATTGCGGTATGTACTGTATGTGTTGCATTCTTTGCATCAAGGGTTGGTGCTGGAGTTGGACGTGATTTAAGAGGAAAAGTATATAAGAATGTAATGAGCTTTTCTAATGCAGAGCTTGATAAGTTCTCAACAGCTTCACTTATCACACGTACAACTAATGATGTACAGCAGATACAGCTCGTATGTGTTCTTATATTAAGAATGGTTCTTTATGCACCTATTATTGGTATCGGTGGAGTTATAAAGGTAATGTCAACAGGTGCTGGAATGGAATGGGTAATAGCCCTTGCAGTTCTTGTAATTATTGGCTTTGTACTTTTACTTATGGCAGTTGCAATGCCTAAGTTCAAGCTTATGCAGAAGCTTGTTGATAATGTCAATCTTGTATCAAGAGAGATACTTACAGGTCTTTCTGTTATCCGTGCATTCGGTAGAGAGAAGAAGGAAGAAGAAAGATTTGATAAGGCTAATAAAGAGCTTACAAAGACAATGCTTTTTACTAACAGGGTAATGACATTTATGATGCCGGTTATGATGCTTATAATGAACTGTCTCTCAGTAGGTATTGTATGGGTAGGAGCTCACAGAATTGACAGCGGTGTTATGCAGGTAGGTTCAATGACAGCATTTATTACATATGCTATGCAGATTGTAATGTCATTCCTTATGCTTACAATGTTGTCAATTATGCTTCCAAGAGCGATTGTAGCAGCAGACCGTATAGATGAAGTTATTAATACAAAGTCATCAATAACAGATGCAGAGTCACCTAAGAGTATAAGCAATCCTAAAGGACTTTTAGTATTTGACCACGTTAACTTTAAGTATCCGGGTGCTAATGAAAATGCTCTTGAAGATATCAATTTTGTGGCTGAACCGGGGAAGACAACAGCTATTATAGGAAGTACAGGATGTGGAAAGTCTACACTTGTTAATCTTATTCCAAGACTTTATGATGCAACAGAAGGTTCAATAACTCTTGATGGTGAGAATATCAAGAATATCTCAATGAAGGAATTAAGAGATGAACTTGGTTATGTACCACAGAAGGGAATATTATTCTCAGGTACTATTGAGTCTAATATCAAATTCGGTGCACCAGAGGCTTCCATGGATATAGTAAAGGAAGCAGCTGAGATTGCACAGGCAACTGAATTTATTGAAACTAAGTCAGCAAAATATGAAAGTCCAATCGCACAGGGTGGAACTAATGTATCTGGTGGACAGAAGCAAAGACTTTCAATTGCAAGGGCTATTGCTAAGAATCCTAAGATATTTATATTTGATGACAGCTTTTCAGCACTCGATTTAAAGACAGATGCGGCACTTAGAAAGGCACTTGCTTCTAAGGTTACAGACAGTACAGTTATCATAGTTGCACAGAGAATAAGCACAATACTTCACGCGGACCAGATTTTAGTTATGGATGAAGGTAAGATAGTAGGAAAGGGTACTCACGAGGAACTTCTGAAGAATTGTGAGGTATACCAGCAGATAGCCAAATCTCAGATGTCAGCTAAGGAACTGGGAATTGACGGAAAGGAGGAAGCATAATTATGGCAGATAATAACTCATATAAGCAGACTCCAAGACGAAGAGGTCCAGGAGGCGGTATGGCTCCTGCAGAAAAAGCCAAGAATTTTAAAGGCTCAATAAGCAAGCTTATGCAGTATATTGGCAGATATAAGATTGCTATATTGGCAGTTATGATTATGGCGGCGGCTTCTACAGTATTTACAGTAATAGGACCTAAGGTATTAGGTAAGGCAACAACAGGTCTTTCAGAAGGCCTTATGAAAAAGATTACAGGAACTGGTGGAATTGATTTCTCATATATTGGAAGAATTCTTATAATTGTACTCTGTCTGTATGCGTGCAGTGCAATATTCAGCTTTATTCAGGGCTGGATAATGACAGGTGTTTCACAGAAGGTGTGCTACAGACTTCGTAAAGAGATATCAGAGAAGATTAACCGTATGCCTATGAAGTATTTTGAGAGCAGGACATACGGAGAAGTTCTTTCAAGAATAACTAACGATGTTGATACATTAGGAATGGGTCTTAACCAGAGTATAACAACAATTATTACATCAGTTGCTACAATGATAGGTGTTCTTGTAATGATGTTAAGCATTTCACCACTTATGACAATTATTGCGATAGTTATTCTTCCAATATCCGTTGGTCTTGTATCATTTGTTGTTAAGAAGTCACAGAGTTACTTTAAGACACAGCAGGAATATCTTGGACATATTAATGGACAGATAGAAGAAACATATGGCGGACATATGGTTGTTAAGTCGTTCAATAAAGAGAAGGATATGGTGGATACATTTGACAAGACTAATGCTGTATTATATTCATCAGCCTGGAAGTCACAGTTCTTCTCAGGAATGATGCAGCCTATTATGATGTTTGTTGGTAACCTTGGTTATGCAGGTGTTGCACTTTCAGGTGGTATGCTTGCTATCAATGGAGTTATCACAATTGGTGATATTCAGGCATTTATACAGTATGTTAAGAACTTCACACAGCCAATAACACAGATTGCACAGGTTATTAATCAGGTACAGTCTATGGCAGCAGCTTCTGAGAGAGTATTTGAATTCCTTGAAGAAGAGGAAGAAGAACAGATAGCTGCCAATCCAGTACCTACAGATAATATCAGAGGTGAAGTTGAGTTTAAGCACGTTAAGTTCGGATATAAGGAAGACCAGATTATTATTAAGGATTTCTGTGCCAATGTTAAGCCAGGACAGAAGGTTGCTATCGTTGGTCCAACTGGTGCAGGTAAGACTACAATGGTTAAGCTTCTTATGAGATTTTATGATGTTAATTCAGGAGAAATCCTTATTGACGGACATAATATCAAGGACTTTAACAGACGTGAATTAAGAGATGCATTTGGAATGGTTCTTCAGGATACATGGCTTTATAAAGATACTATTATGGAAAATATCAGATATGGAAAGCTTGATGCTACTGATGAAGAAGTAATCGCTGCGGCTAAGGCAGCACACGCACATCATTTTATAGAGACTCTTCCGGGTGGATATAATATGGAACTTAATGAGGATGCAAGTAATGTGTCACAGGGACAGAAGCAGCTTCTTACTATTGCAAGAGCTATTCTTGCTGACAACCCAATCCTTATCCTTGATGAGGCGACAAGTTCTGTAGATACAAGAACAGAGATTCAGATACAGAATGCTATGGATAATCTTATGAAGGGCAGAACGAGCTTCGTAATTGCCCACAGATTATCAACTATAAAGGATGCTGATATTATACTTGTTATGAAAGAAGGAGATATCGTAGAGCAGGGCAATCACGAAGAATTACTTGCTAAGGGTGGTTTCTATGCTGACCTTTATAACTCACAGTTTGAGGAGGCAGAAGCATCTTAAGCTATGAGAGATACATTTATAGAATGGCTTATTTTAATCAATATAATAACATTTGTTATATATGCACTGGATAAATATAAAGCAGTACATCATCTTTGGAGAATACCTGAAAAGACGCTTATATTCTTAGCAATTATAGGTGGTTCTCCAGCGGCAATACTTGCTATGTATACAATAAGACATAAGACAAGGCATATTAAATTCACACTGGGTGTACCAGTTATACTTGTTATTCAGATAATCGTGCTTTATATTCTTTATACAAGATATGGTATATTTACAGGATGAATATGAAGATTAAAGAAGTAATATGTTAAAAAAGTATAGATATAATATAGGACTGTGAATAAAAAAATCTGGGTTTTACGATTAACATACCGTTATGTGAGTTAATCATAAAATCCAGATTTTATTAATTGAAATTATATAATAAGTATTATAAGCGTCTGATTAACCAATAACGCCTACAAATCCGCATATCAGCACGATTATACCAAGTACAATTCTGTACCAGCCGAACACCTTGAAATCGTGTTTCTTAATGTATCCCATAAGAAATCTGATAACGAAAAGAGATACAACGAAAGCTACAAGCATACCAACAAGGAGAATTATTCCTTCCTGTGAAGACATTGAGTTATGAAGAAGGAACTTAACACCCTTAAGAAGGCTTGCTCCGAACATAACAGGTACTGCAAGGAAAAATGTATACTCAGCAGCAACAGTTCTTGAAACACCAAGAATTAGAGCACCGACAATAGTTGCACCTGAACGTGATGTTCCAGGGAATATAGCAGCGATAAGCTGAAAAAGACCTATATATGCAGCAAGCTTATAATCAATGCCTTCAATAGTTCTGACCTTGGCTTTCTTGCCGTGGTGCATAGTCTCTACAATAATAAATGCAATACCAAAGAGTATAAGCATAATAGCTACAGTTGTGTAGTTATAGAAAAGTTCTTCAAGCTTTTCATCAAATAATACGCCGACAATTGCGGCAGGTATGCACGAAACAAGAATGTGAAACCAGAGCTTGAATATATCACACTTGATATAAGCACCTGCACCCTCAGATGAGAGTGGTTCTTTATTATTGTTCTTTCCAAATGGCCATAACTTGTTCCAGAATAGTATAACAACTGCCATAATAGCACCAAGCTGGATAACTACCTCAAACATACTATAGAATGCATCAGATACTTTTAATGGCATAATTTCATTTAAAAGTATCATATGTCCTGTGCTGCTTATAGGAAGCCATTCAGTGATACCTTCGACAATACCAAAAAGTATCGCTTTTAAAATCTCTAACATTATTCCTCCAATCGGATACGGATATTGTATCATAAATATATGTATAAAAAATCTGTAAAATTCTTATATCCGTTCACTTTATTTTTTCTTAGAATTAATAATATGTTGTGATTATAATTCTGTTTCAGTTAGTATTCTCTCATTGCATAGAGATACTGTCAACTGTGAATTATCTAATTTACAACAAATTTTTATAAATTTCACTTTACACCGGTTATTGATAAAAAATATTGATAAGAGCCAATATGCGTGTTAAACTTATTCGGATATTTGATAATTACTAAAGCATATTTAATAAGATAACAAGGAGTCAGTTAATGGAAGTATATTTAAAACCAATAATATCAGCCTGCTATGTGTTTCCTATACTTGCTGTAATATTTACAATACCTTACATATTATATGAGTATCACAAATATGGTTCAATCCTTATACTTAGAACGGGGATTGTATATACATTTATATTCTATATGCTGACATCATATTTTATGACAGTGCTTCCACTTCCTCCAAGAAGCTCGGTTACACCAGATACTGCGAGTGTCCTGCTTGTTCCGTTTGATGCAATAAGGAGAATTATAGCTACAGCTAATGTCACTTTGTCACAGCCATCTACATATGTTAACCTGTTTAAATGTTTTGATTTCTGGCAGGCTGCATTTAATATACTGCTGTTATTTCCGTTTGGAGTATATCTTAGATATTATTTTAAAAGACCCTGGTGGCAGGTGCTTATATTTTCATTTGGGTACAGCCTGTTCTTTGAATTGACACAGATTTCAGGACTGTATGGAATATACAGATATCCATATAGGTATTTTGAGGTTGATGACCTTATATGTAATACATTAGGTGGAGTATTAGGTTATGTATGCACACCGCTTATAGTGTTTATGCTTCCGAAAAGGGATAGACTTGATGAGGCTGCATATAAGAGAGGGCAGATTGTATCTGAATTCAGGAGAGGCGTTGCGTGGATAATTGATATGGTAATTATAATGATTCCAGTGCTGGCGGCTATGCTGTTGCTTTGGCACGAGCATATAATTACCAGGAAAATGGTGCTGGGTTCGGTATATGATGTGAGATATGTAGTTATTTTATCGCTGTATATCGTTATTGTGTTCACACTTACGACAAAGCTTACAAGAGGGCGGACAATAGGCAAGTCACTGGTTAATATACGTCTTATAGACTGCAAAGATATGGTTATTAATAAAGTTCCACATATAAAAATGTATAAGCTGTTTATAAGATATTTTATAATATATACAAT
>OJNJ01001249.1_pt1 | contig 14626 bp, 10 predicted proteins | sample 1597491 | NCBI WGS metagenome assembly OJNJ01 (sample SAMEA2452132, study PRJEB22498) | human gut metagenome | biome: human feces; feature: human gut; material: feces | place: Australia | collected 2012 | reverse complement strand
CTTATTGGGGGCAATGGCTTCGTCTGTAGTGTATCTAATGAATTAAATAGTAACTATCCCAATGCTACATCAAGCGTCAGCATTAGTGTAAACCCAAAGGAAAATAATACCGTTCCAATATTGCTGTGTTTTCCAGCAGACATTTCCGGGATAAGTTCTTCCACTACAACATAGAACATTGCCCCTGCCGCAAAACTTAAAAAGTATGGCAGAAGCGGAACGATAAGGCTTGCTGCCCAGACAGTAAACACCGCCGCCACTGGCTCTACTGCCCCGGAAAGTACTCCATAAATAAAGGCTCTCTTTTTTGACATTCCTTCTGTACAAAGTGGCAGAGAAATAATCGCTCCTTCCGGGAAATTTTGAATAGCAATTCCTAATGCGAGGGAAAATGCTCCGATTTCCGTGATATGCTCTGCCCCACTTAACAGTCCTGCATAAATAACACCAACTGCCATACCTTCTGGAATATTATGAAGAGTCACTGCCAGAAGCAGCTTATTTTTACATTTTTCATCAATACATTCTGGTGGTGCAAAATAGTCGATTGCCATTAAAAATAAAATTCCAATCCAAAAACCAATTACTGCTGGAAGGAACTTCCACATACCAAGCGAAGCCCCCTGTTCAAGTGCCGGAAGAAGAAGACTCCAGATAGAAGCCGCCACCATCACACCTGCTGCAAATCCAGTTAATGCTTTCTGCATTCCTTTACTAAGTTCATTTTTTAAGAAAAATACACACGCTGCTCCCAGTGCTGTCCCCACAAACGGAATCAAAATTCCTATTAAAACATCAATACTCATACCCTCCTCCATTCTGCCGGCAAATCATACCAACGTTTCTGCAAGTTCAATTTACTTTGAACCGCACAACCGCCTTAAATAAATCTCCATCAATCTCGATTGAAAATGTTCCGTTCTGTACCTCTGTGAAGCTTTTCACAATCGCCAGTCCGATGCCACTTCCACTTTCGTGACGGGATTTGTCCCCGCGCACAAAACGCTCCACGATTTCTTCCGGTGTAAAATTCATCTGTGCTTCTGAAATATTTTTAAATACAATTTCCGTGTATTCAGGCTGTGCCGTGGCGCTCACATAAACCCGCGTGCCGGGCAGTGTGTACTTTGCAATATTCGTAAACAGATTTTCAAAAATACGGTACGTCTTATCACCGTCTAATGCCTGCACAATGCCGTTTTCAGGTGCATCAAGAATCACCGTCAGATTTTTTTGTTTTAACAAATCCTCCGTTTCCGCCTGTGCCTGTTGTATCAGTGCAACGACATTCAGCTCCACGGGATTTAACTCAATATTGCCGCTGTTGACCTTGCTGACTTCAAACAAATCCTCAATCAGATTATTTAACCGGTCAATATAATGCTGTAAATTTTCCAGATACACCTGCTTATCCTGCTCGCTTACATTGTTCTGTCCCAGCAGTTCCGCATAATTTTTTATGCCGGTCAGCGGCGTTTTTAAATCGTGCGAAACGTTGCTTATCAGTTCTGTCTTCATGTTCTGCGATTTCATTTCCTCACAGACCGCCTTTTCAAAGCCGGTACGGACATTTTTAAATTCTTCACCCAGCGCATTAAAAATGCCGACATCCTGTGTAATTTCTTCATCAAATCTGCCGTCTGCAAGCTGGTGTGCTTCTTTTAACAAAACCTGATAATCCTTCTGTACTTTTTTAAGCTTCTTCCTGATATAGAAAAACAACAGCACGCTGTAAAGGACTGAAAGCACAATGCCAAAACTCCAAAAGCACGCAATCACACCGACGATTACCATCTGTATCAGTACATACTTTAAAAGCACCGTATCCGTTTTATCGCTCAAATCCACCTCAGAAAGCTTTTCAAAGCGTCTTTTCACATTTCCGCAGATGCTTCCGATAAGGGAATCTTCTTTCCAATACCGGCAAAAACCTGATGTCAGCATATATTTGATTTCAAAAATACCCATGGCTGTAAACAATCCTGTAAGCATCATTCCGATAAACTGTAACACAACAGGCACAAGCTCTGCATACGGTATTCCAAGCATTTGCAGTGCTGTCTGCAATTCCCCGGTCATGGTATACACGCCCAAAAATGCCATGCCGATGTACGCAAGACAAAGCACCGTCCCTAAAAATACCCATTTGATTTCCGCCTTTATTTTTCGCATAAATGCGAATGGGTTGACTTCCTGTTCCACACTCACCGGATAAAACAGAATATATAAACCGATAAAAAATACCATCATACAGCACGTAACAGCTAAAAATCTGCCGCTCATTTCTCCATGAACAAGATTCCCGGTATTGTACCAGATGATATCATTATTTTCAGTCAGATTCTGCGGAATGGCAAATTCAGCTTTGAGATTCTGCGGCACACGAAGCTGAATCTGGGATTTTGGAATACTCTTTCCATAAATCTCATACGTTTCTCTCGCATTGCTGGTGGAAATTGAGATACTGTTTTTAAGCAGCTGGTATGCACTCATATAAGTAAAATCCGTAGAAACATAATCTCCCGTACTTGTTACATTTCCATCGGCATCATAAGTAAATGTACTGTACATCTGATGGTCTTTTACAAAAAGTGACGTATCGCCGCCCTCTGTTTTTTCGCCGGTAGCCGTATTGGTAATACGATATGCAAAATTGGGCGAGTTGATAAAATCTGCCCTTGCTGTAAGCAGTTCTTCTTCCATAACATATTCCAGTTCTGAACGGATACTGTATGGAACATCTTCTCCCAGCGACAGCACGGAATATTCTTTATTGACAACACGTGTCTGATCAAGCATAAACAGCAGCATTTCCCTGCTGACTGCACTGACATCTACTGTCTGCGTACCCTGATTTTCTGATTGAATATTCCGGCACAGCAAAATCATGCCGATTGATATCACGCTTAAAAGTGCCACAAATCCAAGCACAAATACTCTTTTTTTCTTCTTTTCCATAAACGTTCTCCTTCCTGCAAACGTTTTTTATTTTTCAATTTTGTAACCGATACCCCACACCACTTTCAGATACCGCGGATTTCTGGGGTTGACTTCAATTTTTTCACGCAGCTTTCTGACATGTACCATGATGGTTTCAGTGTTTATAGCTTCCTCTTTCCAGACATTTTCATAAATCTGTTCTGCCGAATAAACCCTGCCCGGTGAACGCATTAAAAGCTCCAAAATCGCGTATTCTTTTGGTGTCAGCTTTACATTTTTTCCGTCCACCGTCAGCTGTTTTGTATACAAATCCAGTTCCAGTCCGCCTGCTGTCAGCGTATGCGCTTCTTCTGTTTCTTTTTGGGACGCGGATGCTGCTTTTTTTAACTGCAAAATCTGTTCATACCGACGCAGATTGGAATGGACTCTTGCGAGCAGTTCCATTGAGCCAAAGGGCTTTGTGATATAATCGTCCGCACCGATATTTAACCCTGTGATTTTGTCGATGTCCTCTGATTTTGCACTTAAAAATATCAGCGGGAAATCATATTTTTCACGCAGCTTCATCGTCATGGTAATTCCATCCATCACCGGCATCATAATATCTACGATTGCCAGATGAATGGTATGATTTTCTACCATTTCAAGCCCCTGTGCGCCGTTTTCGGCTTCATAAACATGATACCCCTGATTTTTTAAGTAAATCGTTATGGCATCCCGTATTCCTTTTTCATCTTCAACAACTAATATATTAGCTTCCATTGCTTCCTCCTTTTCTAAGCATGCATGTAGTATAGGAAGGAAATCTTAGAAAGGAGTTTTGATTCTTCTTAAATTTTTCTTAACAATTTAAGCACTGCAATGTCGTTTTATAAATCTGTCCTCTTGAGTGCTGCTTCTAAGCCTACTTTTCCTATTTTGCGATACTGTAACGCCGCTGAAACACCGTATGATGCCAGTCCCAGTACAACTGCCCACACATAATTTTCCGGGTCCACGTAGTAGGTAAGCCAGCCTGCCAGTTCCTGCATAAAATAGTCGTAAAGCACCCGCATCACAACAGCCGCAATGCCAAGGCTTAACAATACAGAAATCACGGCTGCAATCGTAGTAGACATCATATACAGCTTTGCGGTTTCTGATTTATTATACCCTAAAATACGCAGCATGGAAATTGCCGTTGCATTTTTTTCCACCACAATTTTTGACAGCAGATAGAAAATCAGGACTGCCATAAATACGGAAAATACTGTTATCAGCGGGAACATCTGTCCCATGGAATCCTTTAACTGTCGTACAACCTTTGTCATATCATCATATGTAATCGTTGCCGCTACTGCCTTACTGTCCAAATCGGTCAGTTCTTCATTGCTGAAATATCCGTTAAAATAGCCTTCTTCCTTGTCAAACAGTTCTTCAAACCTGCTGCTGCTTATAAATACCGTAAAGGATGCCGGATAAGGATACGTGCCAAGAATTTCAAATTCATAGGTGTCATCGCTGTACTCGTCTTTTAGGACAAGTGTATCCCCTACTGAAAGTTTGTATTTTTCTAAAATACCCTCAGAAGCATAGACCCCGTTGCCGTTTTTTTGTAACTCAATACCTGTAATGTAATCTGAATCTTCACGGATGCCGTAGACATTGATTTCTTCCTTTAATTTTCTGTCGGTTTTATCCAGTATCAGTGACTTGACCGCATACTTTTCCGCAGCTTCATTTTTCGTCTGCACCGGCATTTTTAACACGTACTGGTAATCGCTGATCATATTTTCCTCTACCAGCATACCGTAGTGGTCTAAAAGCGGTGTCATCAAAAGTCCGAAGAAAATGAGCAGACTTGCAAATGTTACGCCTAAAAACATCACAAGATAATTTACCTTGTTCTGAATCAGTATACGCATCCGGAATCTTGCCATAAAAGAAACCTTTGGCAGGCGCACTGCCTTTTTTTCACGCCAGTGGTTTAAATCGTGGCGCAGGAATTTAAGCGGTGATAATTTTAACTTTGTATACAATACAATTGTATTGACCACAATCATAATCATGCACGGCACAACCGTTGTAATCACAAATGCATAAGGATTCCACAATGTAATATATGTCGGAAGACTGTAACTGTGATAATACATTCCTGCCATGACATCTTTAAATACTGTATATCCCAATATATTTCCCAGCACACAGGAAATCAGTGTTACCGTAACCGGAAGTGTAATATAGTGACGCAGCAGTTCACCTCTGGTAAAGCCAAGCGCCCTCATTGTACCGATTTCAGAAGCTTCCTTTTCAATAATGCTTGCAATCGTTACACTGAAAATAAATGACAGAATAACCATGATGACATATAAAAGTACCTGGATCATGCTCTTATCACTGCCCATATCATCACCCGTAAAATGAATGGCCTGATTTTCAACTGCCGGTGTGATATTGGTAATGCCCGCCCGCAGGGAAACGAGCTGTTTTAAAATGTCATCGGACAAATCACGCTGCTGTGAATCCGTCAAATCCGTCTTATTATTTTTCCATGAATATATGAAATGCTCCGTTCCTGCGTCCATTTTGTCATACTGACCTTTCGTTACAATGGCAACACCAAAATTTGTTGCATCAAACATCATATCCGAATTGTTCTGAAACTGCGCGCTGTAATCGGACAGTGCCACTGTTCCTACAATCTCAAGCTTCTCTCCGCCAATGACAACCGTATCTCCGATTTTTAATTCCCTGTTTTCGGCAAACAGGCGGTCGAGTGCAATCTCTCCGTCCTTCTGCGGTGCTCTGCCTTCCATGACACACACCAGATTTATATCATTTCTCTCGCCGAAAATACGCAGTGTCGCATTTGCGATGGCTTTTGGTACTTCCTTATAAAAGTTCTCATACAGCACCACATCATTTTCTGTTTCTACTTTTTTAAGCAGTACCGCATCTGCCTTTTGTTCCAATTCAAAATTGCCGTCTTCAATATTGTATTTTTCAAAGCTTTCATCGTATGCATGGGTCATGCTGTTATCAGCGACCAGAAAACCTGAAATAAACCCGATTGTCAGTGTTATAAACAAAAATATCACGGCATATTTTCCGAAATCCTGCTTTAATTCCCTTAAAAAACGCTTTCGCAATGGATTTTTCATGCTGTTTACCTCCCCGTTTTACCACTCTAACTGCTCCGCCGGTACTTTAGCGGCATTCATTTCAACATCCTGAATCTGACCGTCTTTGAGCTTTACAATCTGGTCTGCCATATTTTTAATCGCGTCATTGTGGGTAACTATAACAATTGTATTGCCGTATTTCTGATTGACCCGCTCAATCAGTGCCAGAATATCCTTTGAGGTATGATAATCGAGGGCGCCGGTCGGCTCGTCGCAGAGCAGAATATCCGGATTTTTCACGATTGCCCTGCCGATTGCCGTCCGCTGCTGCTGACCGCCGGACAACTGGCTCGGAATTTTGTTCTGATGTTCTGTCAGCCCCAGCACATCAAGCAGTTCATCAATCTCTAACGGCCGGCTGCTTAAATATGCGCCGACTTCGATATTTTCACGTACCGTCAGATTTCCGATAAGATTATATGCCTGAAATACATAGCCTAAATGCTTTCTTCTGTATTCTGTCAGCTGCCTGTCGTTCATGCTCTGCATAACCTCGCCTGCTACGGTAACACTGCCGGAATCTGCCGTGTCAATGCCTCCTACGATATTAAGCAGTGTAGATTTTCCCGAACCGGAAGGTCCCAGCAGTACGCAGATTTTCCCTTTCTCCACACCAAGCTGTATCCCTTTTAAAACCTCCACTTTGTTTTCACCCGTTCCATAACTTTTCCGTAATTGTTCAATCTCTAAAAACATAAATTTCTCCTCACCGACTATGTTCATTTATCGTAACATAAAAAGAGTTAGACAATGCTAACTTCTTTCATAATGTTAGCCCTGTCTAACTCTTTTGTCAAGTTCTATTTATTTCCCCTATCTTCTTTCCCTGCGCATAAATCTAAACTGCTTTTTCTTCCGGTATTTCTTTCATATGACAAATGCTTAAAAACAGACTGCGTTCCGCAATTCTTAACTGCAATGTTCCCCACTGTGTATAATAATCTACATTTTCATACAGTTTACGGATACAATTGCCGTAAAACGGCTCCGTTATCCTTGTTGTGTACCTCATTTCAATATAACAGTACATTGCATAAATAAGCACAATCTTTGTTCCTGCGGCATACGCTTCCAGACTTGTATACTCACGAAAAATGCGTTTTAAATACGCATCCCGTGCCAAAAACGCATAAAATTTCTTCTTACAGCTGTTAAAATCACCCTGTTTAAACAGCTCCTCCTCAATCCGCACTGCCACTGCATGGCACATTCCCTCAAATACCGATTCCATTCCCGTAACCCGCACAAGCTGTGCCTTTCCAAGCCACGAAAGTCTTTGCGGCAGTGTAGAAGATTCAACCCCGTATAAAAATACAACAATTTTAATTCTGCCCTTTTCAAAGCTGCTTTTTAAAATATCCAGCTCCACAAGAGCTGTTATATCCTGTATCAGCTGTGGTGTTAAAACTACTACGGCTTCCTGATGCCTTGCGATACTTTCACATTCCTGCTCATACGTTACCTCCCTCATAATATTTTTCTCTCCGTCTTCTTCAGGCATTGTAAATCCCCAATTTTCCAAGTGATACAAAACAGCTTTTGCATGACTTTCGTTTTTGCTTCTTGAATAGCAAACGTACATTTTTCCTCCTCCAGTTTCTTTTGTACTCATTCCCCCTGAAAAATGTATTCTATATTATAATAACACATTTTTATAATTATAAGTATTATCACATTAAACCCTGTATTTTTTTTAATAAGCCATATGATCGTACACTATTTTACCCACTCGTTATAAATTTCACTATGTTCAGTACGCCGAAGCCCTGCTGATTTTCCGGAATGGCAATAGTTTCACAGCACTTTAACAGCCGCATTTTTACACCTTTCGGTGTATAGTCCGGGCTTTCCTCTAAAAGTCTGGCAACTGCTCCGCTGACGATGGGGGCAGACATCGATGTGCCGCTTTTTTTTGTATATGCATCCTTGCGGTTGCTGCACGCAATAATATTGGATCCTGTCACAACAACCTCTGGCTTGATCACACATTCCTCCGTCGGTCCTCTGCCGGAATAATACCGCACTTTCCTTCCGCGTACACCCGAAAAATTGGTATCGTCATACGAACCGACGGTTATAATTTTTTTACAGTTTCCCGGTGCGGTAATACTGTTTCTGTCCGGTCCGCTGTTTCCTGCCGCCGCTACCACAACAATTCCGGCATCCCATAGCTGTTCCACCTGCCGGTTAAGTTGTTTTTCTTCCTGCGCATCGTGGTCTGGTACCGTTCCGAACGAAATATTAACAACCCGGATATTATACCGCTCTCTCTGTTCTAAAATCCATCGAAGTCCTTCTACCACATCTGAAATTTTCCCGTTTCCCTGTGCATCCAGAACTTTTACGCCTATCAGTGCCGAATGCGGGGCAATTCCTTTATACCGTCCACGGGATGCACTCCCGTCCCCGCCTATGATTCCCGCGATATGTGTCCCATGTCCGCTATCATCATAAACGCTGTTTTTCCCATGAACCAAATCAACGAAACCGGTAATACGGCTGCCAAAATCTCTATGCCGGTAAATTCCTGTATCTACAATTGCAACTCCTGTCTGCATACAACTCCTCACTTTCGAGCAGCTTTGTCATAAATCTGCGATGTAAATACCGCCAAAGCTATTTACCCTCCACCTATCTGTATTTATTATATGGTAAATATCTTCAATGTTACTACTTGCGCCCGGCGATTTCTCATCTGCCAAAAATGCTGTTTATTTTTCATGCTTGATAATATTTGCTTTTTCCCTGCAAATATTTTATAATAAAGTATCAAAAATCATTTGCAGGATTTGTGACTTTGCGCACTTGGCACAAGCCTGTTATGTGCAATACAACTTAGAATTACAAAGCGTGCGCAGAAATGAGGATTAATATGGATAAGAAAAGAATCGTTGTTGCTCTCGGAAGAAATTCTTTTGGTGAAACTTTCCCGGAACAGCAGGAAAATGTTAAAAAAGCTGCTGCTGCAATTGCAGATTTAGTAGAAGAAAAATATCAGATTGTCATTACGCACAGCAACGGTCCGCAGGTCGGCATGATTCAGACTGCAATGACTGAATTTGCCCGTTTAAATCCAGACGACAGAACCGTTGCCCCGATGTCCGTCTGCGGTGCAATGAGTGAGGGATATATCGGTTACGACTTACAGAATGCAATCCGCGAGGAATTATTAAACCGCGGCATTTATAAAACTGTTTCTACAATCATTACACAGGTCCGTGTAGACCCGTTTGATGCGGCATTCAGCGAACCTTCCAAAATCATTGGCAGATTTATGTCAAAAGAAGAGGCCGAAGCCGAGGAAGAAAAAGGCAACCATGTTGTTGAAGAAGAACCGGGTAAATTCAGAAGAATTATCGCTGCTCCACTGCCAATCGACATTTATGAAATTGATGCCGTAAAGGCACTGCTTGATGCAGACCAGATTGTAATCGCTGCCGGCGGCGGTGGTATTCCTGTACTACAGCAGGGAACACATTTAAAAGGTGCCAGCGCCATTATTGAAAAGGACTACACTGCTGCCAAACTGGCAGAACTGGTCAACGCACAGACTTTATTATTCCTGACAGCATACGACAATCTTACAATTGAAAAAGGAACACCAAATGAAAAAGTCTTTGAACAGGTTTCTGCTTCCGACTTACACACTTATATCAAAGCCGGTCATTTTCCTGCAAAGACAACATTTCCAAAGGTTGACGCTTCCATTCGTTTCGTAACTGCTGATTCCGAAAGAAAGGCCGTTATTTCAAACCTTGACAAGGCAAAATCAAGTCTTGCCGGAAAGACAGGAACAACAATTACCGCATAAAAATATTGCGTAAAAAATTAAGGAGAAATTTCTGATTTTAGAAATTTCTCCTTTTTGTTTGCTTTTGTTGACTGTTGCTTTACTCTGCCGTAGTTGATTCTGTCTGTACGGTTTCCTGCTGTGTCTGATATACCGCATTGGTTACATCTAACATAAAATAGTTTAACAAGACCATTAACAACGCAAGAACTACGATAACAACCAGCGGTATCCACGGATTCTTTTTCTTCTGTGACTGATTCTTTTTAAATGTACTGCTATTGACCTGATTTGCCATTTTTTTCTCCATTTCTTTTAATTTACTTTACTCAGATATATGGACTCTAATATTTTAGTTCCTGTTTTCGTTTTAAAAATATTTTCTTTGATTTTCCGGATAGAATCCAGCCCCTGCTTACTGCTGTCCAAGCCGTCTTCATTGATATTTACCAGAAAATCTGCCTCAACTAAAATCTGATAATCCATTCCCTCTATTTTATCATAGGTATGATGGTGTCCAATCAGATATGCCACCCGCTCTGTCACCGGCGCCGGAAATTCCAGTTTCTTTAAAATTACAGCAGCCACCGGTGGTCCCTCCAGTTCCTGATACTTTCCTGCACTGGATTGATATTTTTCCTCTGATATTTTAATGCCGATATCATGAAGCACTGCCGCGGTTTCCAGACATTCCATTGTAAATAAATCCAGCTGTTCCTTCTCTCCAATCGCCTTTGCAAAACCATATACTTTCAGCAAATGGCTGATTCTGCGAATATCATTTTCAAAATAAGCAATTGCAGCCTCAATGACCTTTCCTGTTTCCATACCAATCTCCATTCCGCAGGCATTTTAATGCTGGAGGAATCGCGAGCCAAAACTTATTTGGCTCTGCGATAAAAAGCAGCTTTGTGACGCCTGCGGCACAAAGTGCTGTGTGAAAAATAAGCGCATAAGCGTTATTTTTCACACTAGACTCCATTCCTAAGTGATTTCTTATCTGCGATTAAAACAATTTGTATTATTATACTATACCCCTTCTTTGAAGACAACTGTTGTCTTTGTTTTCCACGATGATATTAAAATTATTCAAGCTCTATATCTTTCCCCAATGAAAATGAATAGATAATTTTTTCCTTTACAGGTTTCTGAAGCAGCTGCGACAGCGCTTTTGCATAGTATTCTAACTGGAGTGCATACCGCCTGCGCAATTCGTCTTCACCGCCTTTTTTTGACACCTTATCCGTTTTGTAATCCACCAGAATAAGACCTCCATCTTCTTCAAAATATACATCAATAACACCCTGGATCAACTGTCCACCATTGTTTTTATCCGGTTGGTTCGTATCGTCCTGTTTTGATTTATCAGACTGTTCGGATAAATCAATAAAGACAAACGGTTGTTCCGTATGAAAAACACCTGCCTGTTTTGCCCGTTTCATCCGTTCAAACAGTGGATTTTTCATAAATGCAACAATATCGGATACACGGATACTGTCCGCCTGCTGTTTGGTAAGCTTTTCTTCCTCTACAAGCCGCTTTAAAAATGCTTTTACAGCAGTATTTTCTGGTTCTGTATCATAGTCCATACATTCCATCACGCGATGATATGCTGTACCTCTCCGGCTTCCCTGTAACGTCTTTTTCCTGCCTGCGATAAATTCCGGCAATAATTCATCTTCATTTTGTTCATCCACTGCCTGTTTTAAGCTTTCCGGCATATAGGCGGTTTCTGCAAAATCCGAATCCTGCTGCATTTTCTTTAATTCCGACACTGTGACCTTCGGTTTCATAACCGGTTCATCGGCATACGGATAATCCGGCAGTTTTTCTAATTCCTGTCCTGCCGGATTCTGCTGCCCAGTGCCATTCCCGGCATCATTGATCTCTGCCTTTGCAACTTCTCCTGCTTCCGCTGCCTGCCGCATATCAGACTCCGCCTGTCCTGCTTCTTTTGAAATATCCGTCTCTGCCTGTGATACTTCCATTGAAATATCATCACTTACCTGCAATTCTTCTTTCTTAAATTCCACAATCTGAAACGTCCCTTTACGCAGATTCTGCGGCAGCAATACTGCCGGCATGACCATATCAAAATAATTTTTCAAACCGGCTTCATATGAGTACGAATACCAGCCTCCGGCAAGCAATTCATCTGAAACCGCCTGCCAGCCCTCTACTGCTTTTTGTGCGTCTTTTACGGTGCCAATCATATACAGCTTTTCCCTCGCTCTTGTCATGGCAACATACAGCACACGCAGTTCCTCGCTGATTGTTTCCTGTATAAGCTTTTGTGATACCGCTGATTTTAACAGAGTCGGATTCTTGATACGTTTATCTAAATGTACCACATTTGTTCCGACACCAAAGTCCGTATCCAGGACCACTTCCCCGCGGGAATCCATCTGGTTAATGCTCTTTCCCATTCCTGCCAGAATGACAACCGGAAATTCCAGCCCCTTACTTTTATGAATACTCATCACACGCACCAGATTTTCATTTTCACCAAGCACGGAAGCTTCCGCAAAATCCACCTCGTATTTTTTAAGGCGCTCAATATAGCGCAGAAACTGAAACAGTCCGCTGTAACTGGTCTTTTCAAATGCCGCCGCCTTTGTATAAAGCATATCCAGATTTGCCTGCCGCTGAGTACCTGCCGGCATTGTTCCGGCATAGTGGTAATATCCCGTATCATACATCAGCTCCCACAAAACATCACTGACCGGATAACGCTCTGCCTTTTCCCTGAAACTGTCGAGTTGTTTTAAAAATTGCACGACTTTTTCATCATCGCTTTCCTGCATGACGTCATACAAATGCTTTGTGGTGTCTTTCATGCGAATCTGTGTGAGTTCTTCCGTTGTAAATCTGCCAAAAAAGGACAGCATGACCGCCGCCATGGGAATATCCTGCAGTGGATTATCTATTACGGCAAGATACGATAACAGCAGTTTGACCTCACGCACATCAAAATATCCTTCTGACGCGTCACAATATGCCGGAATATCTTCATTCATCAGCACATTGACAAATGTATCCGCCCAGCCGCTGACGGTCCTTGTCAGAATCACAATGTCACTGTAACGGATTCTCCTGTAGCCGTTTTCGGCATTTTTATCATAAACCATATAAAAACTGCCGTCTTCCTTTGGCTGTGTCAGCCGTTGAATCAAAGCCGCGGCAGCAGCGCCTTCACGCTCTCTTGCGGAACGGTCTTCGTCCTCCGGGGAAAGTTTTTCCTGATTCATATCAATCATATAAATCATCGTATCCGGATCATCTGCAAATGTCATCGCATTTTCATTCTGCGCCTGATATTTCGGATACTCAAACCCGGCATTTAACCTTGCCCTGTCATCATACTCAATCTCTGCAAAGTACGGATTCATCGCCCTGTAAAAAACATCATTCGTACATTCAAGTACATTTTCGCGGCTTCGGAAATTGGTCTGCAGTTCAATCCTGACATTCGGACTGTCCGTATCGGTATATGTACTGTACTTATCCATAAACAGCTTCGGACACGCCAGACGGAACTTGTAAATGCTCTGCTTCACATCACCCACCATGTAGATATTGTTATCCGCTTCATTGTATTTTCCCTTAGATACCGCAGTCAGAATAACCTCCTGAAGCATATTACTGTCCTGATATTCGTCTATGAGAATCTCCTCGTAATATGCACTTAAATCATCTGCCGCTTTGGTGTATTCCATGCCGTTTTCCGTTTTTTTAACTAAAATATTTAGTGCCATATGCTCCATATCGTTAAAATCAATGACATTTCTTTCACGCTTTTCTGTATCCATGCGCCTGTAAAAATCCTGTGCGAGTGTCATCATCATTTCAACTGCCGGTTTATTTTCCCGGATATCCTCTAATAAATTTGCAAATTCCTTTGTAAATAATTTCGCCTGTAACGTCTTTGTCACATAAGCCTTATATTCATCGCGGATTTGCTTGACTGCTGCCTTCTTTACCTCTGAAATATCCTTACTGCGGCTTCTTCCAAGCGTTTCAAAAGACAACAGGCGCACTTTCCGCACCAGTTCTTCATAACTCTGTGTATCCAGAATCTGACGGATTCCCGCATGATCCGACTGTACTGCTGCTGCATACATCAGCGGTCCATCTGGCTCATTGCAGATGTTTTCCAGTTTTTCATACTGCCTGTCATAGTCTTTAAAACGTCTTCTGACCGTATCAAAAAGATAACCGATTGCGGCATTTTGTTCTGCCGTGTCGATATCTGCCTGCCTGTAAATGCACAGGCAGTCTTTAAACCATTCCTCCGGCCACGGATAGCTTCTTGCAAAGCGGTATAATTTTAAAATAATATCCACGATTTTCGTATCGTCACGTCCCGTTCCATACGCATCGACAAAATCAAAGAACACCTGATTTTCGGAAGCATAATATTCCTCCAGCATCTCCTCCATAACATCATTTTCAAGCAGCTTCATTTCACCTTCGTCCGCAATCCTGAAACCCGGATCTAATTCAATATCCGTAAAATAATTGCGCACAATATTTAAACAGAAGCTGTCAATCGTCGTAATCGGGGCATTGTGAATCAACGTCATCTGACGGATTAACCGCTCGTTTCCCGGATTCTCCTGTAGCATTGCATCGAGCGCCTCACGGATTCTCTGCTTCATTTCCGCCGCCGCCGCCTTTGTAAAGGTTACAACGACCATTCTGTCCACGTCTGTGCCATCTTCTGCCGTGATTTTTC